>MDTB01048840.1_pt1 | contig 22808 bp, 22 predicted proteins | sample 811161 | NCBI WGS metagenome assembly MDTB01 (sample SAMN05326650, study PRJNA326480) | marine metagenome | isolation source: seawater | place: Mediterranean Sea | collected 2009 | reverse complement strand
CAAGATGATATATCTGTTTCAAAAAAAAATGTTTTGAGAGGTTTACATGGAGATAGTAAAACATGGAAACTAATTAGTTGTCTATTTGGTGAATTTCAATTAATTGTTGTAAATAACGATCAAAAATCAAATCAATATAAAAAATGGGAAAGTTTTAAATTATCTGCAAAGAACAGAAAACAAATATTAGTTCCACCAAAATTTGGTAATGGCCATTTAGTATTATCTGAAAAAGCAATTTTTTATTACAAGCAAAATACACAGTATGATAGGAAATCACAATTTACAATAAAATGGAATGATCCTAGCTTTAAATTTAAATGGTTGAGAAAAAAAGTAATTTTGTCCAAAAGAGATAAATAATGAATATATTAGTTACAGGAGGATCAGGTTTTATTGGGACAAATTTGTTAAATCAATTGAGCAAAAAAAAAAAAATAAATTTATTCTCCACATATTTTAAGAGTAAAAAATTTCACAGAGTCGAAAAAGTAAAATATATAAAAGTAAATTTAGAAAAAAAAAATAACTGTATTAAAGTTTGTAAAAATATTGACATAGTTATTATGTGTGCTGCAAACTCTTCTGGTGCTGCTGTAATGGAAAAGACACCGCTTGTCCATCTGACACCAAATATTAGGATGAATTTAAATATGCTTGAAACTTCGTACGAACTTGATGTCAAAAAATTTATTTTTATAAGTAGCAATACTGTCTATCCTAATGTTGATTTTGCTGTTAAAGAGCAGGATACAAATTTTACTTTTTTTGAAAAATATTACGTCGTAGGATGGATGAAAAGATTTTCAGAGTTGGTTTGTGATATTTACTCAAATAAAATAAATAAAAAAATGAAAACAATTATTGTTAGACCTGGAAATTTATATGGTCCTTATGATAAATTTGATAAAGAAAAATCTAAAGTAATTCCCTCAATAATAAGAAAAATTGTTGAAAAACAAAATCCTTTAGAGGTTTGGGGTGATGGAAAGGATTTAAAAGATTTTCTTTATATAAAAGATTTCTGTGATTTGGTGTTAAAAATTATTTTTAAAAAAACAAAACATGAAATTTACAATGTTGCATCTGGAAAAGGAATTACGATTAATAAAATAATCAGACTAATATTTGAATTAGAGAAAATAAAAAAACCTAAAGTTAAATATGATAAATCAAAACCAACAATGATACCAAGAAGATTAATTAACATAGACAGAATTAAGAAAGAGTTTAATTTTAAAAAATGTACTAATTATAAAACTGGTCTTAAAAAAACTATTCAATGGTATAAAAATAAAAATGATAATAACAAGATCTCCTTTTAGAATATCTCTTTTTGGAGGAGGAACAGACTATCCTTCATGGCTAGATGGTAATAAAGGAGCAGTAATAAGTATGGCAATAAATAAGTATTGCTATATATCAATTAGGAATTTACCACCATACTTTGATTATAAATATAGGATTAGATATTACCAGCATGAACAAGTCAAAAATATTAATCAAATAAAACATCCCACAATAAGAGAGACCTTAAATCATATAAATTATAACGGTGCAGGTTTAGAAATAAATCATAATGCAGACATACCTGCTTTATCAGGACTTGGATCAAGCTCAACATTTACTGTAGGATTATTCCAAGGTATTAAGAAATTAATGAATATAAAAACCACCAAATATGAGAATGCTTCAAATGCTATATATATAGAGCAGAACAAAGTTGGTGATCATGTCGGTTTGCAGGACCAAGTAATAGCTTCGTATGGTGGTTTAAACTTTATAAAATTTTATAAAAATAAAAAATTTAGAGTATCTAGGATAAATTTATCAAACAATATTAAAAATAAAATAAATAATAATTTCTTTTTAGTTTTTACTGGATTGCAGAGATTGGCAAATTCAATAACAAGGAATCAAGTAAAAAAAACAATATCTGGAAAAAACGATATTTACTTAAATAAAATATTAGATATTACGCATCAAATCAAAAGTGAAATTTATTCTAAAAATAATTTTGATTTAAATGACATTTCCAAAGCTTTAGATGAACAGTGGTATTTGAAAAAAAAATTGGAAAATAAAATTTCCAATCCCCAGATTGATGAGATATATAATTTTGCTAAGAAAAATGGATCTATTGGTGGTAAATTGCTAGGCGCAGGGGGTGGAGGTTTTTTTTTATTTATTGTGCCTGATAATAACATAAGAAAATTTAAAAAGGCAATTAAAAAGTTTATTCATGTTCCATTTTCTGTAGATAATTTTGGTTCAAAAATTATTTATGAAAATAAAAATAATTAAATTTTAAAACCATATATTAAATTTTTAACAAAAATTTTAAAAAAGTTTATTTTAAATTTTTTATATATCCATATCAATCTTGGAATAAAGAATAAAATAATTTTTGTATTTAAAATTATTTCAGAAGTTTCTCTCTTATTCAATGTATTGTTTATTATCTCAAAGTCTTTAAAAACTAAATAGAGTGACATAACTCTAAAAATACTATTTTTAATATAAGAATTATTTTTAATAACCTTTTTTCTACCTTCATTATATGTCGCATCGTTGTAATTTTGATTATGAGAAATATTGATTTCACTTATTTTAAATAGACGTTCTAATAAACTTCCTAGTATCATAAGCTCTGTATCTGCCTCAAAGCAATTAGAAAACTTATTTGAAACTTTAATCCATTCTTTAGTTGTAATTTGTATTAACGGCCAATCAGAATTAATTTGATTATGCGAAGTGTACAATATATATAAATTGTCTTTAGGAAGTCTTTCTAATTCCTTAAACAAAATTTTGTCCCAATTTTTTGTTTGTATAATTAAATCATCAGCAAATGTGATATAAATTTCACCACTGGATATTTTTATCATCTCTAAAAACCTCCATGCGTGATCTGCATATCCAAGTTTTCTATCTAATATAAAAATTTTGATATTATTTTTTGAACTTAAGTTTTTATGATAAAAGTTAATCGTTTCTATATCATCATTATCTACACCTAAAATTATCTCTAGGTTTTCCAAATTTTGTGTATTATTTATGATACTTTCAATTGTAGATTTTAAACTTTTAATTCTTGATCTTGTTGGTATTAAAATAGAAATTTTTTTACTATATAATTTTTCTTGCATTCAAATTATATTTTATTTTTTTTTAAAAGAAGTTTTTCTACTTGCTCTAGTATAGTATGACCTAAAAAAATGTGAGCTTCTTGTATTCTTGCGACTTTGTCACTATTAACAATAATGGAATTGTCTATATATCTATGCGCCTTACCTCCCTTATTGCCTAATAAACCTATGGTATAAATTTTCATCTTCTTTGCCTTTTTAAGAACTTCAATTATATTTTGTGAATTCCCTGAAGTTGATATTATTATTAAAATATCTTTAGAATTTGCTAATCCTTCCAAGTTTCTTGAAAACAAATACTTAAAATCATAATCGTTTGCAATAGCAGTAATAGTTGAAGTATCTAGAGCTAAAGAAATTAATGGATAAGGGGTTCTATTGATTTTAGGTTTTAACCTAACTAAAAATTCAGCAGAAAGGTGTTGTGCATCTGCAGCAGAACCACCATTTCCACAAATGTAAACTTTATTTTTTTTCACTATACAATTAAATATCTTCTTAATTGCTAAATTAATTTCTGGATATAGAGAAATTAAATTTTGTTTGATTTTTATATTTTCATTAATATTTTGTTTAAGTTTGAATTTGCTAAACATCATTATATGTATAACATTAATGTTATCATTGTCTTAAAATATATTTTAGAAAATGCAAAAAAAAATTGATTTAATTATTTTAGCTGGTGGAAAAGGGTCAAGGATATCAAGTTATCTTAAAAATATTCCAAAACCGTTAATGAAATTTGGTGATAAAGATTTTTTACAATTATTGATTAATAATTTTGCAAAATTTCCCTTCAATAATGCATATATATTAGCTGGTTATAAAGGAATTAAAATTTACAAAAAATACAATGATAAAAATTTTAATTTTTTAAATTTTAAGTGTGTCATTGAAAAAAATATTTTGGGGACAGCGGGCTGTTTGTATCAAATTAGAAAAAAAATTAAAAACGATTTTATAGTGACAAATGGTGATTCTATTCTTTTGGAAAATTTAAATTTTTTGTTTAAAGAAAAAATAAGTCATAATTCAATTTTTTTAATAAAAAATAAAAATTATAAATCAAATCTAAAACTATCAAATTTGAATTTAGATAAAAATAATTTTGTTATTTCAGGTTCAAATAATAATCTTATGAATTCAGGAATATATTATTTTAAAAAATCTTTTTTAAAAATTATTGAAAATAAAAAAATTTCCTTAGAAGATGAAATATTACCCAAACTTATTAAAAATAAAAAATTAAAAGGTTATATTTCTAATTCTTTCTTTATTGATATTGGTACTGAAGAAAATTTAAAAACAGCTAAAGAAAAATTACCAATTGTTTTAAAAAAAAACTCTTGTTTTTTAGACAGAGATGGAGTGATTAATCATGATTTCGGGTATGTAGGAAAAATGAAAAATTTTAAGTTTCGAAAAGGTGTGATTAAAGGTTTAAAACTACTAATACAAAAGAAATACAATTTATTCCTGATAACAAATCAAGCAGGTATTGCAAAAAAAAAATTCAGTATAAATGATTTTTGTAAATTACAAAAACAATTAAAATATCAACTTGCTTATAAAAATATAAATTTTGATGATGTTCAGTTTTCTCCATATCATATCAAGTCAAAAATTAAGAAGTATAGAAAAAATTCAAGCTTTAGAAAGCCAGGAAACTTAATGATAAAGAAAATTTTCAAAAATTTTTTTGTAAGTCCAAAAAAAAGCTTTTCTATTGGAGATAAGCTAACTGATAAAATTGCATTTGAGAAAAGCAATTTGTATTTTGAGTACCCAGAAAAAAACTTCTGTAGACAAATTAAGAGAATATTAAAAGTTAATTGATTTTAATGTTTAATTAATTTAAAGATCAACAAAATTTCTTTTTAATTTTATGAAAATAAAAAAAATCGCTTTAGTAATTTTCTCCCGTGCAAATTATGCAAGTATAAAAGGTATTTTAAAAGAGTTAAAAAAAGATAAAAATTTAAATTTTTTTCTAGTTGTTGGTTCATCAGCGGTAATTGATAAATACGGATCAATATTAAATATACTTAAAAATGATGGTTACAAAGCAGATTATATTTTACAAAATCAAATTGAAGGCACTACTACAAAGTCTATGGTCAAAACAACGGGATTGGCATTGTATGAATTACCTGAAATTTTTGATAAAGAAAAACCAGATATAGTATTTACAGTTGGGGATAGACATGAAACTATTTCTACAGCTATAGCCTCAACATATATGAATATACCCTTGGCTCATACTATGGGTGGAGAGGTGACTGGTTCAATTGATGAGAGTATTAGACATTCAATTACTAAGCTCGCTCATTATCATTTTGTTTCAAATAAAGATTCATATGAAAGAGTATTAAAATTAGGTGAGAAAAAATCAAATATCTTCAATGTTGGATGTCCAAGAATTGACAGCGTTGATAAAATTCTAAGAACATATAGTCCTAGTAAATGTTTTAATGAGATTTCTAATAGAGGTAGTGGAGATCTTCTCAGTTTATTCCACAATGATGATTATATAGTTTTGCTTTATCATCCTGTTACGACAGAATATGAAGATAATCATAATAATTTCGAAAATGTTATACAAGCTTTTTGTAACATAAAAATTTCAAAAAAAGTTATTTTATGGCCTAATGCAGACGCAGGAGCTGATAAAATTTCGAGGATTATAAGGGTTAAAAAAGAAAAAAAACAATTACAAAATGTAAAGTTTTTTAAAAATTTACCAATTGAACTATACATTCCTTTAATTCATAGGGCAAAATGTTTAATCGGTAATTCTTCATCTGCGATCAGGGATGGTGCATATATAGGAGTTAGAGCTGTAAATATTGGTAATAGGCAAAGCGGAAGATTAGCAGGACCCAACATAATAGCGTGTTCATATTCAAAAAAAAAAATAATAGATTCAATAAATATTCAAACTAAAAAAAAACTTGCGTCCAAAAGTTTAATTTATGGAAAACCAGGAGTTGCAAAAAGAATTGTAAGAATTCTAAAAAATATTAAATCCACAAAAATACAAAAACAGATTACATATTAAAAATTATGAATAAAAAATTTCATAATATTATAATTGCTGAAATAGGATCTAATCATGATGGAAATTTATTATTAGCAAAAAAACACGTTATTTCTGCAAAAAAATGTGGAGCAGATTACGTGAAATTTCAAATGCACATAGCAGAAGAGGAAACACTTAAGGATGCGCCATCCCCAACTTATTTTAAAAAAGAGGATAGGTATAAATATTTTAAAAGAATTAATTTTTCGTTTAGAAATTGGAAAAAGTTAAAAAATTTTTGTAAAATTAATAAGATAGGATTTCTCTGTTCACCATTCAGTATAAAAGCTGTTGATATTTTGGAAAAATTGAAAGTAGATTTTTATAAACTTCCCTCAGGAGAATTGACTAATTTACCACTGTTAAAAAGATTAAAGAAAACTAAAAAACACATAGTTTTATCAACAGGCATGAGTAATTATACAGAAATAGATAATGCAGTAAAAACTTTAAAAAAAAATATTTCTATTTTACAATGTACTTCACTCTATCCATGTCCTCTAGAAAAGACTGGTCTTAATGTCTTTAAGACATTAAAAAAAAAATATAAATTCAAAATTGGTTATTCTGATCATACATTAGGTTTGGCTTCTGGTTTTTCTTTTGCAGCTAATGGAGCATCAATAATTGAAAAACACTTTACTCTATCAAAAAAATTATATGGTAGTGATGCGAAACACTCCATGGAACCTCCAGAATTTAAAATATATGTTAAGACTATTAAAGATATTTGGAAAATGAATTTATTTTTTGTAAATAAAAATAATCTTTTAGATTATATTAAAATGAAAAAAATATTTGAAAAGAGTATTGTAGCTAAAAATAATTTAAAAAAAAACACCAAAATTAATATAAGTCATTTAAATTTTAAAAAACCTGGTGATGGTATTAGAGCCGATAAATTTAAAAAAATAATTGGCAAAATACTAAAAAAGAATTTGGATAAAGATCAAAAGTTAAAATATTCTGATTTTTATAAATGAACTATTATCCAATAATAATATTTGCTTACAATAGACCAGAATTATTAAAAAATTGCCTAATATCTTTAAAGGAGAACAAAAATATTAATAAACATAAATGTTATTTTTTTTGTGATGGACCAAAAAATTTAAGTGACAAACATAATATTGAAAATATTAAAAAAATTTTAAATCAAATAAAAATTAATTTCGAACAAGTTGTTTTCAATAAAACAAATAAAGGATTAGCTTCAAATATTATTAAAGGTGTATCAAAAATTTTAAAAAAAAATAAAGCTGCAATTGTTGTAGAAGATGATTTAATTTTAGCGAAAAATGCAATTAAATTTATAAATTTTTTTTTAAATAAAAAGATAAATGATAAAAAAATTGGAAGCGTTAGTGCATATTCATATTTGCATAACACTAAATTTGATTTCCAATTTGATTGCTATTATTCAAAAAGACATTGTAGCTGGGCTTGGGGAACTTGGAGTGATAGATGGAAACAAATAAAATGGGACGCCGAATATATTAATAATCACTTTAAGGAAAAAAAAAAAATTAAAAATTTTGAAAATGTTGGTTTAGACTTAAATTTGTTATTGTGGGCACAAAAAAAAAAAATAATTAATTCTTGGGCTATACGATTTAATTTAAATTGTTTCAATAATAATTTGATGAGCTTGCAACCAAGATATTCTTTAGTTAAAAATTGCGGTTTTGGCAAAAATGCCACTCATCAAAAGTTTAAAAGAAATGATAAAATAAAGACCTTTTTTAAAATTAATCAAAAATTTTTTAGAAAAAAATTAATAATAAAATTTGAGGAAGAAATTAATGAAAAAATAAAAAATACTCATCGTAAGAGTTTAAGATTATTGTTTCATTTTTGGTTAAATAAATTTAATGTTTTTAGGTTTTTTTAAATTGTTTTGAACAAAAATACCATTACTAACAATTTTTTTTTCACTTAAAAATTGACTAGAATTGATATTATTGATTTGTCTAAATTTTTCATTAAATTTTTTAACGCTTAAATATTTAGTTTTGCTTAAAATTTCTGACAAAATAAAATCTGAAGTAGATAATTGTGAAATTATAATTGAGGGATTAATTTTTAAGGCCATCACTTCAAAAGGAATAGAAGTTCTGTAGATTTTTTTAAGTATAACTATTTTATTTGGAAATATATTTTTTAATTTTTTTAAAAATTTATCTCTGGCATAGTTATTGTATATGTAATCATTTTTTTCTTTAATTAAAATTGTATATTTTTTGTTAATTGGTATATTTTTTTTTAACAAATTTGTATACTTATCAATATATTTATTTATTAATTCATTATTATTAAAGGTTGGTAAGTTTCCACTTATTAAAACACTATTTTTATAATCATCTTTTAATGAAAGCTGTTTAGTTAGATTGTTTAAAATTTTTTTATAATTTTTAATTTTTACAATTTTTGGCAAATAAAAAACATTTTTGTTATAGTATTTATTAAAAAAATTATAATAATAAATTTCTTTATCATTAATTGGTATTATATTATTAAAAAAAATTTTATTTATCTCTTTTTCAAGAACAACTTTTATTTTTTTTATAAAATTATGTTTTATCAATAAATTAATATCCCCATAACCATGAAAAAAATATCTTTTTTTTACCCCTTTTTTAAATTCATTTATAATAAATCTTGAACAATGTTCGTGGCTAAACCAAATCTCATCATAATTTTTTAAATTATTTTTTAAAAATAAACTTTTTAAATATTTGTTGGTAATTCTATTTTTTTTCAAGATTTTAAATAGATTAAATATTTTTTTAAAATAAAAAAAATTATCAGCAGAGCATTTTTCTAAAATAAAGAATTTTTTAATTTTACAACTTTTTAAAATCTGCAATATATTTTTCTCTACTTTATTTTCTTTTTTAAAACTTTTTTCTATTATTAAATCAAAAGTTGAATTCTTTATTTCATTGTTTAGAGATGCCATTAAAATTGCTGCAGTTTCATTACTTACAATCAGCAGAATTTTTTTCATGTATTTTTTTTTTCAAATTCTATTATTTCTTGAATTGATTTTTCAAAATTTTTGAATTTAAAATTTATTAATTTTTTAATTTTTTTATTATCACCAAATGCATTTTTAATATCTCCTTGCTGAAATTCTCTATAATTTAAATTTGGTAGTATTTTATTATTTTTAAATATTTTGATAACCTTTTTTAAAGAAATTGGTGTTGATGAACAAATATTGTATACATCATAATTTTTATTTAATTTAATATTTAATAACCTATTAAAAATTTTTAAAACATCATCGATATGAGTAAAATCTCTTTTATGATCACCATAATTATTGACTGAAAAAATTTTTTTATTTTTAAAGCATGAAATTAATTTGTAAATTATCATATCAGGTCTTCCGTATAAGCCAAATACCGAAAAAAATCTAAGACCAACAAATTTTGTTTTACAGATACTTGAAAAAAATTTTGCTGTTTGTTCATTATTATGCTTTGTAATTGCATAATAGCTTAAAGGATTGAGTTCGTAATTTTCCTTTACTGGCAACTTTTGATTGTCACCATAAACCGAACTTGATGACGCAAAAAGCACTTTTTTAATATTGAAAGATTTTGCTATTTTGCAAATATTAAAAAAACCATTTATGTTTGTTTTTAAATACTTTTCAGGTTTTAGGACAGAGTATGCTACACCTGCTTGAGCTGCTAAGTGTATTATATTTAATATTTTTTCTCTAATAAAAATTCTTTCTAAATTTTTATAATTAATTATATCTATCTTATAAAAAGAAAAGTTTTTGAATTTTTTGAGTATTTTTAATCTATTTTTCTTTATGACTGTTGGATAGTAATTATTTAAATTATCGATACCAATAATTTTTATACCTTTTTTTAGCAGGTAATAAGAAACATGAAATCCTATAAAGCCACAGCTACCAGTTACTAAAATTGATTTATTTGACATATTCCTCAAATTTTTTGTTGTGTATTTTATAAACCTTGTCGCAATTTTTTAAATTTTCAAGATTATGACTTATTAATATTATAATCCTTCCTTTTTTTAATTTTGTTAAATTATTCATTATTTTATCCTCTGTATAAGGATCTAAATTATTTGTAGGTTCATCTAGCAACAATATTTTATTGTCACTATATATTGCTCTAGCTATACTAATTCTTTGAATTTGACCACTACTTAACTGTGAATTCTTTTCACCTATAATTGTATTCCATTTATTAGGTAAGTTTTCAATAAAGTCTAAGTCGCATATTTTTGACACAAATTCAATTTTTTTTTGATCAACATTTTCTTTTTCCTCAAAAGAAATATTTTTAATTACACTATTATTTAACACCAAAGGTTTTTGGGTAACTAAACTTACATGACTTTTTAAGTCGAATTCATCTAAATCATTAAAAATTTTATTATTGTTTATTTTAATTCTAATTTTTTTTGATTGTAAAAATCCACATAATAAGTCAAAAAAAGTTGTTTTTCCAATTCCAGTGGTTCCGACAATGCCAATAATCTTTCCTTCTTCTAGATTTATACTGGTGTCTTGAAAGATAATTTTGGAACCAAATGAAAAATTCAAATTTGAAATTTCAATTTTATTAATTTCATAATTTTTTAAATCCAATTTTCTCGTTTTTTCTTTTTTTGAAATGATTGGGAGTACATTTTTCCATGCATTAATATTACTTTTTATTGAAGCATAACTAGAGGCTATATTTTGTAAAGATGGTAAAAGTTTATAAAGTGCTACAATATAAATTCCAATTATAGGTAAAGTTCCCATTAATAGTGACGATGTATATAAAAAATAAATTAAGTAAATTAAAATACTAAAAAGAAATATTTCTATAATATTTCTAGGAACAGAAGATAAAAATTGATTTTTAGAAATACCTCTAAAATATTGCTTATTTGCAGAGTTGAATTGTTTAATAAACAGATCTTCTAACTTAAAAATAATTGTTTCTCTAAAGTTATAAATACTTTCACTTATAATTTTTTGTCGTTGACTACTTTGATAAGAAATTATTTCACTATTTATCTTAAATCGTTTTCTAAAAAAGTAAAGTATTATTAGATAAACTGAAAGTAAAAATAATAAAGAAACAAAAGCTAATTGGAAGTTAATAATTATTAAACCAAGAAAAATAAAAAAAACATTAGAAAATTTTGAACTTATATAAAGTAGCGGTATAATAATTCCATTTGTTATTCTTGTTATTTCAATGTTTAAACTATTTATTATTTGAAAGTTTTTTGAATTTTCATTAATAAGATTATTAGATAGGACTTGTTTAAAAAACAGATTTCCTAAAATCGCTCCAATTTGATGACCAGTTTTTAAAGTAACTTTTGCAACATAAATATTAAGTAAATTAGATAAGACAAAAATTATAGCCACTATAAATACTAAATTAAATGCCTCAATATTTTGATTTAAAATAAAATTTAAATATTTATTTTTGCTTAAAATTTCGTTTCCAGAAAAAAATAAAATTAACGGTCCAAAAGATAAAATCGATAATAACTGTAAAACTGAATTTAGTACTGATATTATTTGTATAAAAATTATTTTTTTTTTAAACTGAAATAAATAAATTCGGTAGAAATCTGTTAAGATCTTAAGCATAAATATAAACCAGACAATTTTTTATTATATTTTTTATAAATTGCTAATAAATACTGTTATTTTAGTGTAAATTGTGAATTATGGATAAAAATTATGACATAATTTTTACTGGTTTGGCCCAAAATTGCGAAAATCATATAGATAGATTTTTTAAAATTTATGAGGAGGTAAAAAAAAAATATAAAGCTATTGCAATAATATCAGAAAATAATTCAACTGATTTTACATTTGATAAGATAATAAAAAAAACATTCGAAGATAAAGATATTAAATTTATAGATTCGACATCAATTGAAAAATTTGACGATCGAATACATAGATTGGCTCATGCAAGACAACAACAAAAAGAATTTATTTTTCAAGAAAAATTAAAGGCAAAATTTATAATTGTAATAGATTTAGATGATGTATTGAGTTTTAACTTTGATAATTTAATATTTAGAAAATTAATTAATTTTTTAGAAAAAAATAGAAATAAGTATTTTGGTTTGTCTGTAAAATCATTACCATATTACTATGACATTTTAAATTTTGAAAGTAAAGATTTTCCAAATACTAATGTTAAAAAAATTCAACTTGATAGGAAAATTGATTCATACCAGAGGAGAAAAAAAAAAATCTATAAAGTGCAAAAAAAAATTAGTAATCTAAAAGATTTTGAATGTATATCTGCTTTTAATGGAATGTGTATTTATAATTATGAGGATTATTTATTAGGTAATTATTTTGAAGATAAAAATTTAATAGAGGAAGATACTATTCCTGAGCATTTAAATTTAAATAGAAAAATACATTATTTAACAAAAAAGTATATTTATGTTTCTGATGAATTAAATTTTAAAATGCCTGATGAGCATAGGCCATTACTTAATATATTTAGTTTTTTTTTTAATAAATTTTTGAAATATTTTTCAGTTTATTTAAAAAGAAGATAAATTTTTGTTCTTAATGATAAAAATTGAATAAATAATTAAATATATCGATATAATAAATATTGATGAAACAATATTTAAATAACTCATTACATTCGTTGAAATAAAAATAAGCCCATAAATAATTAACGTTTTTTTTGTCCCATAATTTTTAAATAGAATATGATGTAAATGGTTTAAGTCCCCGCTAAATGGGTCCCTCTTTTTAAAAATTCTGATAATAAATAATCTGAACATATCTATTCCAGGTATCATAAAAAGTATAAATATTTTTTCTGCAAAAATTATATTTTGTAATTGTAATTGCTCATTATAAATATAAATAAAATTTAATCCTGTTAGGCTACCAAAAAATAAAGTACCTGAATCTCCTAAAAAATATTTTCCCTTGATAATAAAAATTGAATTTATGAAAAGTAAAATACTTAAAATTAAATAAATTTGATTATCTGAAACTTTATTTGCATAAATGTAAATAAAAAAAAACCAAAAGCTGGTCAAGCCTGAGGCTAGACCATTAATACCGTCAGACAAATTCAAAGCATTCATTAGTAAAAGTGTGCATAAAATTGAGAAAAATATTGAAAAACTCCCAAGAAATAAGTTTATATTAAAAGTTTCAAAATAAAGAAATTTTATAATTAAATTATCATTATTATTAATTATCAAAAATAAAAATACTAATGAGATAAGCAATTTTATGTAAGCGTTTATATTATATCTGTCATCTAAGTATCCTAATATTAAAAAAAAATAAGTTATAAAAAATATTGATAAAATATTGGAGTTGATGTTAGAAGCAATTCCATAAGTTAATAATATAAGTGTAATAAGAAAAACGGGAAGAGCCCCGATTAATGGTGTAATTTTGCTGTGAATTTTGTTTTTAGAGGGTTTATCTAAAACATTTAAAAAAATACCTATTTCTTGTCTGAATTTTACTATTACAATTAAACCTATTATGAATGTTGAAAAAAATAATAAATAAAATAAATAACTCACGAAAGAAATATATGATTAAGAAAACTATTATTCAATTGAAATCATTAGATATCATATTTTTAGGAATAATATGCTTTTTTCTTTTTGCAATTCTTGCAGGACCTTCAATGATAAATTTATTTATTTTTTTTTTATTAGTTTACCTTATCTATAATATTAAAAAAAATTTAATTAAAATTGATAAGAATGAATTAATAATATTTGTTTTTCCGTTAATATTTTGGATTTATATAGTTTTAAGCTCTCTTTTTATGGGAAACTTTTCAATTGGGTTTGAAAAAAGTTTTTTTTATATTAGGTTTATTATTTTATCTTTTATAATTTACAAAATTTTAATTACTAAAGAATTACTCTTAAAATATTTTTCAATAATTTTTAGTTCTTTTTCAATATTTTTAAGTATAGATATTTTATTTCAATATTTTAGTGGACAAGATTTATTTGGATACAATGCTGGTTTATGTGTATATGATATGGGAAGGTATGATCCAGAACTTTGTGAGAGATTTTCTGGTTTTTTTGGGGAAGAATATATTGCTGGTTCATATTTATCTACTTTTGGAATTTTTTTTATTTTTATTCTAAAAAATTATTTAAATAAAAAAATATACTCAATTTTTTTTTTTATAGTTTCTTTGTCATTAATAATTTTGGCTACCATAATAACTGGTGAAAGAAGTGCATTACTAAATTTAATATTGATATTTACTTTTAATTTAATATTTAATTTTAAAATAAGAAAGTACCTATTATATATAGCTATAATATTTGTATTTTTATCTGCTTTTGCTATCAATAATTTTGATCATGTTAAACATAGATATATGGATTGGCCTATAAATTATATAAAATCTCAAGAAGGAAACTTTATTCAAAAACTTATTCAAACCCCTTGGGGGATACATTATGTTACTGCTTACGAGGTATTTAAAGATCATTATTTATTAGGGAGTGGTTTTAAAAGCTACAGGGAGGTTTGTAAACAACAAGAGTATGAAACTAATTTAATAATTAGAAATTATGGTATAAAAAAAGAGACAAAATATACTGGTTGTTCAACTCATCCTCATAATATATATTTTGAGTTACTTTCAGAAACAGGACTTTTTGGACTTATATTATTTATTATTTCCAAATATTATCTCATTTTTCATGAGGTAATAAAAAAAAGACAAAATATATTTAAAAATCCGTACTTAATTTTTTCATTATCAGCAGTATGTTCAATTTTGTTTCCTTTTAAACCTACTGGTTCTTTAAGTTCAACAGTATTTGCTGGAAATTTATGGTTTTTAATTGGTATTTTCTTGTTTTTTGTTAAAAAATCAAAAAATTAAATATGAAAAAAAAAGCTTTAATAACTGGCATCACAGGGCAAGATGGATCTTACTTAGCAGAACTTTTGCTAAGTAAGAATTACATTGTTCATGGTATTAAAAGAAAATCTTCTTCTTTAAATACAAAAAGAATTGATCACATATATCAAGAACCATATCAAAAAAGAAAAAATTTTTTCTTACATTATGGAGACATGACAGACAGTTCATCTTTAAGTAACATAATAAATTTGTGTATGCCTGATGAAATATATAATTTAGCTGCACAATCACATGTTGGAGTGTCTTTTGAGCAACCTGAGTATACAGCAAATGTAGATGGCCTTGGAACATTAAGAATCTTAGAGATAGTAAAAAACTTAAGAAATAAGAAAAAAATAAAATTTTATCAAGCAGGGACCTCTGAGTTGTTTGGTAAAGTTCAAGAAATACCTCAAACAGAAAAGACAAAATTTTATCCAAGAAGCCCATATGCTGTTTCTAAACTTTTTTCTCATTGGATAACTGTTAATTATAGAGAGGCATATGGTTTATTTGCATCTAATGGTATTTTATTTAATCATGAGAGTCCCAGAAGAGGAGAAACATTTGTTACAAAAAAAATTACTCAAGGGTTGGTAAAAATAAAACTTGGATTACAAAAACAGTTATATCTTGGTAATTTAGAGGCAAAAAGAGATTGGGGTCATGCGAAAGATTATGTAGAAGCACAATGGTTGATTATGCAACAAAACAAACCTGATGATTTTGTTATTGCTACTGGAAGGAATTATTCTGTGAAATATTTTGTGGACAAAGTTTGCAAATATTTAAAAATAAAAATAAGATGGAAGGGTAAAGGTATAAATACCAAGGGTTATGATGATAAAGGAAAACTGATTGTGTCGTGTGATAAAAAATATTTTCGACCAACTGAAGTAGACACATTGTTAGGAAATTCACTTAAGGCAAAAAAAATTTTGAAATGGAAAACAAAAAATGATTTAAATTCTCTAATAAGAGAGATGGTCAATCAGGACATGAAAGATTTTTCGTGATAAGTAAAAATTCTAAAATATTTGTCGCAGGCCACAAAGGTCTGGTTGGCTCAGCAGTATTAAAAATATTAAAAGAAAAAGGATACAAAAACATTTTAACTGTTTCAAAAAAAAAACTAAATTTAATTAATCAAAAAAAAACATTTGAATTTCTAAAAAAATATAGACCAAAATTTATTTTTATGTGTGCTGCCAAAGTTGGTGGTATACTTGCAAATGACCTGTTAAAGGGAGATTTTATTTATCAAAATCTTCAAATACAAAACAATATTATTCATGGCGCTTATCAAAATAAAATTAAAAATTTAATTTTTTTAGGCTCAAGTTGTATTTATCCAGCAAGGTCAAAACAACCAATTAAAGAAAAATATCTTTTATCTGGTAAATTAGAAAAAACTAATGAGCCATATGGTATAGCAAAAATAGCAGGAATAAAACTTTGTGAAAGTTATAACTTTCAATACAAAACAAGCTACAGGTGCTTAATGCCAACAAATCTTTATGGTGATAATGATAATTATGAAGAAAATTCTTCTCACTTTGTAGCTGCATTAATTAAAAAAGTTTCAAAAATAAGAAATCAAAAAAAAAAGGTTTTACAATTATGGGGCAGTGGGGAAGTGAGAAGAGAGATTATGCATGTTGATGATTTGGCGAATGCCTGTGTATATTTTATGAACAAAAAAACAAAAGAAACATTAATCAACATAGGCGTTGGAAAAGATTATACAATTAACCAATATGCCATGATATTATTAAAAATTTTAAACATAAAAGCTAAGATAAATCATGATTTAACAAAACCAGATGGAATAAAAAGAAAACTATTGGATATATCGCTTGCAAAAAAATATGGTTGGAAACCTAAAATTAAATTAAACCATGGTCTCCTCACTGTTTACAATAAATATATTAAATCAAATTGTTAATATCTATTATTACTGTTGTTAAAAATGATAAGAAAAATATTCTTAAAACAATTAATTCAGTCAAAAATCAAAATTTTAAAAACTTCGAACATATTATTATTGATGGAAATTCGACGGATGGCACAACTTTAGTAATAAAAAATAATATTTATAAAAAAATGGTTTTCTTTAACAAAAAAGATAGAAATCTTTATGAAGCGTTGAATAATGGTATAAAAATTGCAAAAGGTGACTATGTTTGCGTTTTACATTCGAGTGATTTATTTGTTAGCTATAATTTTTTAAATTTTATCTCAAAACAATTATTAAATTATGATCTTATATGTGGCAATGTAATATTTAGAAAAAAAAATAAGATTATACGTACATGGGATTATAAAATAACAAGCTTTAATAAATATAATTTCTTTAAAGTAGCACACACATCATTATTTATAAAAAAAAAAATAATTAAAAAATACAAATATAATATCAAATATAATATTTGTTCTGACTCTGATCTCTTAATAAGACTTTCTTTAAATAAAAAAATTAAATTGAAATATATAAATACAAATTTTATAATAATGTCCTTAGGTGGATTAAGTACATCTCTAAGAAATTTTAAAAGTAAAATATTTGAAGATTTTTATATTTATAAAAAACATTTTGGGTTTTTATTTATATTTATGTATATTTATAAAATATTTTATAAATCTCTGAAATATTTCTTGTGGAAACTCTCATATTAATATTTAAAATTATTAGGTATGAAATTTCAAAAATTGATATTTAATAATACTGGAAAGTTATTATTTTTATTTTTTTTTGTAATTCTATATAGAGATTTTCTCTACACTTACCGAATGCAATTAGAAGATTTCCTTCCATATTATAATTATCAAAACCAAATTATTTTTTATTTAACTGGAAACAAGGAATACGACATAGAAGCACCCATGAATTTAAGGCTTGTTGGTCTATTTTTTCAATTTTTAATTTTTAAAATCTTTCCATGCATAGAATTGACTAATGTAAGTATTGGTGAAAATTTACATCAAGATTATGTTTGTGCAACTTATAGCAATGCATTAATGAACTATTTTGCACTTTGTGGAATATTATCTTTAATATTTAAATATTGTAATGAAAAATTAAATCAAAATTTAAGCTCAAGCATTTTGACAACTTTTCTAACATATATTTATCTCCAACATGTAGAGTCATTCACTCTTGATAGATTCTCAATTTTCTATTTTATTTTAATTTTGTACTATATTGAAAATAAATACTTCAGTATTTTTTTAATCATATTATGTTCACTGGTTAACGAAAAAATAATATACATTTTATTTATATTATTTTTTATAAGATTTTTTTTTGAAAAATTAAAAGATTATAAAAATTTACTTCTTGTAACATTATTAAGTGGTTTCTTAACAATATTTATTTTTTTGTTCTATTCTAAATTTTTAGGTCATGGTTATTATGAGAGCAATTTAGATTATGGATTGTATAATAAATTTTTCTCACATGGTTTTATGAGAATTTTAGGTATATTTACGAGTTATAGTGGAATATCTAATGGATTATTGCCTATATTATTTTCTATTTTACCTTTTTTAATTTCGATAAAGATCAAAAATATTTATCCTTTTCATTTTTCTCGTTTAGAAGTATTTATTCCTTTATCAATGTTATTTTTCACTATGGGAGGTGGTGTTGAACAAACTGGAAGATATGTGATATATACTTTTCCACTGTGGTTGCCAATATTTTCACAGCAAATAATCTATCTGTTTAATTTTTTTAAAAAAAATGTACAATAAAAAAACTTTTTCGTTAGTTCTACCAGCTTTTAATGAAGAACTTAATATTAAAAAAAATATAGAGGCTTTTGAAAATCTTGAATTGTTTGATGAAATAATTGTTGTCGACAATAACTCTAAAGATAATACTAAAAATGAAATAAAAAAAACTAAAGCTTTATATTTTCATGAAACTATCCAAGGTTACGGTTCTGCACTACGCGCAGGGATGGAACTTTGTAAGGGTGATTATATAGTTTTGTGTGAGCCAGACTCAACTTTTAGTGCAAAAGATATTTATAAATTTTTAGCATACATAGAGGATTTTGAATGTATTTTTGGTACAAGAACAACTAAATCCTTAATTCAAAAAGGAGCAAAAATGCAGTTCTACCTAAGAATTGGAAACATATTGGTTGCAAAATACTTGGAGTATATCTTTTTAGGACCAACTCTTTCAGATGTCGGTTGTACATATAAAGTTTTATCAAAAACTGCATATGAAAAAATAAAAAATGATTTGAAAGTTACAGGATCTGAATTTCAGCCAGAGTTGATGATAAAATTAATTCAAAAAAAAATACGTATTTTAGAAATTCCTGTTAATTATTATAAAAGAGTGGGAAACTCAAAAATAACTTATAATTTTTTTGCATCACTTAAACTTGCTATTAGAATGATATATTTAATAACTTCTTTAAGGTTATTAACTATTTTTAAATAATTTATTTTTTTTTATAAAAAAAACTAATATTTTTTTTTTTTTTTATAATATTTTTATAAAACTCATGTTTTTTATTTATATAGAAATAATCATAGATTTTACTTTTAATAAATACATAATTTCTTTTAATAAGTAAATTATGTAGCTTAATAGATGGTCTTTCAATTGTTAATGCCATAAAAGTAAATTTATCTAAAGCTTCTTTAGTTAAAACTTTGTCTTCACTGCCTTCTACATCTAAACTGAAAAAATCAATATTTTTTGGAGCTTTCTTATTTTTAAGTAACTTATTTAATGTAATTGTCTTAAGTTTAATAGTTTTATTTTTAGACGATTTATTATTTTTTGTGATTCTGCTTAATTCACCATTTATAATAAAATTTACAAATTTATTATTACTATAAATAAGCTTATTTGAAACTTTTGTTTTTGGTCTATTTATTTTTAGTTTTTTAAATTGGTCTGGATCAGGTTCAACGACAATACCTCTCCATTTATAATTGTTTTCTAATACAAATGTATTGCTATTAGAAAATCCATCTCCGCCACCTATTTCTAAAAAAAATCCTTTATATTTCCTCCTATTTAATTCAAATATATCTATAATCCATTTGTCCTGACCTCTGTCTGATAAAGATTTGACATTCATTCTCAATTTAAAAAATAAAAATTTTAAAAAACTTGATCTAGTATATTGATAAAAAATCCATAATTTATGAAGTATTATTGTTAGGAATTTAGACCTTGCAATTTGTTGAAAAATTAAAGTTTTAATGTAATACATCGTTATGCAATTTAAGCGTCTATTTATATACTTTAAAAAAAATTCTTTGTTATCTTTTTTATTAATTTTGGTTTTTTTTATAGGTCTCACATTTTCTTATATTATTAGTGATAGTCAAAGTAAATTTACCTTAAAAGTAAAATCTCTAGTATCAAAGGATGTAAGAATTTTTCTCAAAAATAGTATTAATTTTTATCTATACAATTTTGATATAAAAATGAGTTTTGAAAATGAACGAATAATCGACTCTTTTAAAGGAAGGTCTTACTCCATTAGAGAGTATAATAATAAACTTTTAGATTATCAGGGTCCTAGAGCATATTTAGAAAATTATGAAGAAAATATTTTTCTTGTAACAGGCACAGGATTAATAAGTTTTTCAGCTTCAAATAATTTTTTTAAAAACAAAAATTTGAAATTGAAAAATATTCCATCAAATATTAAAGATATTATTAAATACGATGAATTTTTTGTTGATAGCAGATATACTACAAAAGGTGTATTAATTGATAATAATTATTTTTATATTTCAATAATAAATAAAATTGAAAATGATTGTTTTACTTTATCAATCATCAAGTCTAAATTAAATTTAGATTTCTTAAATTTTTCATATCTTTTTAACTCAAATCAGTGTGTTAAAAAAAATAATTTATATGGTGAATTTCAACCAATTCAAAGTGGAGGCATGATCAAAAATTTTGATAATGAATATTTACTTTTAACCACTGGTGAGTTTAGGTATAGAGACCATGCTCAAGAAAATGACTCAATCTTTGGAAAATTATTATTAATTAATAAAATTACTGGTGAATTTAAAATAGTCTCTAAAGGTCATAGAAACTCACAAGGCATCTATTATGACAGAAAAAATAAGGTAATTGTTGCGACAGAGCACGGTCCTTTTGGGGGAGATGAAATAAATATTATAAATGATTTTGACAATATCCAAAATTATGGATGGCCCATTTCTTCTTATGGCGAACATTACCCTAGAAATTCATCGCAAGAGTTTTATGATAAAGCTCCCTTGAAAAAATCTCACTCAGAATTTGGTTTTGTTGAGCCAATAAAATATTTTGTACCATCAATTGGAATAACTCAAATTGTAAAAAAAAATGATAATATTGAAAATAATAATTATTTTTTTTCTTCTATGGGGTATGAGGATAGAGAAAATTCACTGAGTATTCATCAAATTATATTTGATAATGAATATAAAAGTATAATTTATGAGGATAAAATTAAAATCAATAATAGAGTTAGAGATTTATTATATTTAAAAAACAAAAAAAAATTATTTGGTTTCCTTGAAAAGAAAGGTTCAATTATTGTTTTAGATTTAAATGAGTAAAAAAGTAAATTTTTTTGGATTATTACATTTAAAACATAATGAAAATCTTATTCTAAATTTTAAATCAAAAAATGAAGAAGAAAAACATCTTGTTTATTTAAAAAATGCAATTGTCTTAAATGAACAACTTAAAAACTTTGGTTATACTTTTCACCTGATAACAAATAATAAGAAATATCTAAAGAAAAAACTAGAGAATTTAGGTTATCATATAAAATTAGTAGAAATTAATTTTGAAACATATGTCCCTCCTAACACTCATTTTTATGCTTGTCACTATAGAGTAGACATTTTTCGATACTTATCTTCACTGAAAAATTCATATTCTATATTAATAGATCTTGATGTCTTAATTTTTAAAAAAGCTAGAAGATTAGAAAAAATAAAAAATTCTAATATCGCATTTGTTAATGACATAACACAAAATGTTTTACCAGCTTATGGTAGAGAAAATATTTTAAATAAATTAAAACTTTTAAACCCAAAATTAAGCAAAGTTAAATGGTATGGTGGAGATTTTTTTTGTGGTAATAGTGATTTTTACAAACTTCTATTCAAAAGAACGAAGATTTATCAAAAAAAATTTGTCAAAAATATTTCAAATTTAAAAGATCAAACTGATGAACTTTTTGTGAGTCTTGCTATAACAGATATTAAAGAAAAATATAAAATTATAAAGTGTGAAAATAATAATTTTTTTACGAGATATTGGAATGCGAATATAAAGCACGAGCAAAAACATTTGTCTTATTATACAAAATTTGCTTTTCTTCATATTCCCGCAGATAAACTATTTCTTTCAAAATGCTATAATAAAATAAGAAATAAAAAAAATTTTAAAAACCTATATGTTTCTCACGTTAGAGGAATAAGAAATAATTTTCGATTAATTTTATCAAAAATTAAAATAATGTTTTTAATTAATTTTGTGGGATCTAAATAATTAAAATGAACATCTTTATTTCCGGTATAGCAGGATTTCTTGGTTCAAATCTATCTGATTATTATGTTAAAAAGGGTTTTAAAGTTTCTGGTTGTGATAATTTAGTTGGTGGT
>MDTB01238795.1_pt1 | contig 22815 bp, 22 predicted proteins | sample 811161 | NCBI WGS metagenome assembly MDTB01 (sample SAMN05326650, study PRJNA326480) | marine metagenome | isolation source: seawater | place: Mediterranean Sea | collected 2009 | reverse complement strand
TGCACTCTGCCCGTCGAGCTCGCGCTGTTGCGCGTCCGCGTCAGGTTGCGATGTATCTCGCTAAACAATTGACTTCGCGTTCACTGCCGGAAATCGGTAGAAAATTTGGTGGCCGGGACCACACAACTGTGATGCATGCGGTTAAGAAAGTGGAAGAGTTGAGGCATACAGATTCGGCATTCTGTGAAGACGTTGAATTGCTGCGGCGGATGCTAGAGGGATAACCGCAGTTTTCTGCGGTTCTTTAATCTTGGATGTTAGTTTTTTTTGAGCATCTAAACCCGTGCTACCATCCCCATCAAATGATACAATTAGAGAGCCTTTCAAGGCAGTGGAGGCGGCTGAGATAGGTTGGTAGTTTTTATTTAAAAGAGAACAATGTGACGTTATGAAGTTTACGATAGATCGCGCTGCTTTATTGAAGGCACTAACTCATGTCCAGAGTGTAGTTGAACGCAGAAATACCATCCCAATTTTGTCTAACGTATTAATGCGTGCTCAAGATGGCGCTGTTGAGTTGTCGGCTACCGACATGGACATTTCAGTTGTCGAGAAAGTGCCTGCCGATGTGTCCCAGGATGGGACAACAACGGTCGCTGCACATACGCTATTTGACATTGTGCGCAAGCTTGAAGATGGTTCGCAAATTGAACTTGGCGGGGGTTCCGAAGAAGGCCAGATGGCGATGAGGTCAGGCCGATCATCATTAAAACTCGCTACCCTAGATAGCGAAGACTTCCCAGCAATGACTGATGATGATATGCCACACAGCTTTTCCCTTGGAGCTGCGGCTTTACGGTCCTTAATAGATCGGACCCGTTTTGCGATCTCAACCGAGGAGACCCGTTATTATCTCAACGGCATTTACCTGCATGCTGCTGAAAGTGATAGCAGTAGGTCGGTCTTGCGGGCGGTTGCTACTGATGGGCATCGTCTCGCCCGAATGGAAATTGCCGTTCCTGCTGGAGCAGAGAGCATCCCGGGAGTTATTGTGCCACGTAAAACAGTGAATGAGCTGCGGAAGCTTATCGATGAAACGGGCGATGATATCGACATTATGATGTCGGATACTAAAATTCGTTTTGCAATGGAAGGGATTGTTTTGAGTTCCAAATTAATTGACGGGACTTTTCCCGATTATGACCGGGTTATTCCAGAAGCGAATGATAAATTTCTTGAAGTAAGCTGTAACCGTTTTGAGCGGGCTGTCGACTTGGTGTCGACCGTTTCTACCGAAAAATCCCGGGCAATCAAATTAAGTCTCGTCTCTAATAGTTTGGTCCTTTCGGCCACCAGTCCTGATGCAGGCAGCGCAACGGAAGAGCTGGAAGTTGATTACGACGATGGAGATTTAGAAATAGGGTTTAATTCTAAATATTTGATTGATATTACTCAACAAATTCAGGGTGATAAGGCCCGATTCGCACTTTCCGATTCTGCCTCCCCGACGCTCGTCAAAGATCTAGAAGACGAGAACGCGCTTTACGTTCTTATGCCAATGCGTGTTTAGAGGCGAAAACACTGTCTACGTTGCAGCCTGCTTTTCAGAATATTGTCGGTGCTGCGTCTATGTCGGTGCAGCGTCTGGTTTTAACTAATTTCCGTTGTTATTCATCATTGCGTATGAACATAGACTCCCCATTGGTTGTGCTTACGGGGGCAAACGGGGCTGGTAAGACTAATCTTCTGGAAGCAATTTCGTTTCTTGTTCCTGGCAGGGGATTACGGATGGCACGTCTTAGTGACTTGGCGCGTCGCAATAATGCCGATGTAAATAGTAATCAGTGTTGGGCGGTCGCGGCGACCGTTAATGGGTTGGATGGGGTTTATGACGTTGGCACAGGAGTTTCTGAAGAGGTAGCTCGTGAAAAACCTAGACGAGTAGTACGTATAAATGGTGTGCCTGCCCGGGGACAATCAGCCCTTGGGGAAAGGTTAGCCGCCCTTTGGCTCACGCCTGATATGCAACGATTGTTTACCGAAGGAGCTTCCGGCAGGAGACGGTTTTTAGATCGACTAGTTTTTGGCTTCGACCCAGCCCATGCTGGACGCCTCAAATCGTTCGAACGGTCATTACGCGATAGGTCGCGTCTGCTTCAAAATAAACTCACACACGGAAAAGCTGTAGATCCCGCTTGGCTCAATGTTTTGGAGGAAACTATTGTTGAAAAAGGTGTCGCAATTACAGCGGCGCGGATTGGGCTAATTAATCGCTTAAATCCGGCCTGTGCGATGGGAGTTGGCCCTTTTCCTTCGGCATTTTTGGCGCTCGATGGAGTTTTAGATAGTTGGTTGAAAATAATGCCGGCGGTTGAGGTAGAAGATCGTTATAGGTCATCGCTGCTTAGTTCTCGAGGGGATGATCCGGGCGGTCGCCTAGAGGCGATCGGCCCACATCGCAGTGATGTTAAGGTTATGCATATTAGAAAGAACGCGCCCGCTGCTCAGTGCTCTACTGGTGAGCAGAAAGCTTTGTTGATTAGTATCGTATTAGCCAATGCTCGCCTTCAGTCCCTTGAGAGAGGGGCGGTTCCAATATTATTGTTAGACGAGATAGCAGCCCACCTTGATGAAGAGCGACGGACTGCCCTTTACTCAGAAATTTTGGCCCTTGGCGCGCAGGCTTGGATGACTGGCACTGACCCATCACTTTTCGCACCGCTTTTAGGCAATGCGCAATATTTTTCCGTAGCTAATGCTGAAATAAATGAAGAATTTCCTGAAGTACTTGATAGATCGATCTAACGAAGAAGTGGTTTAAAAATGACATCTCCTACAGAAGAACCTCCTGAAAATAATACCTCTGAATATGGCGCCGACTCGATACAGGTTCTGCGTGGTTTAGATGCCGTCCGTAAGCGACCTGGTATGTATATTGGTGATACGGATGATGGGTCCGGACTTCATCATATGGTTTATGAGGTGGTGGATAACGGTATTGATGAAGCTCTTGCGGGAATTTGTGACCGCGTCGAAGTGACCTTAAATGGAGATGGTTCTGTCTCTATTCATGATAATGGTCGTGGCATTCCAGTACAGATCCATGAAGAGGAAGGGGTGTCTGCGGCGCAAGTCATTATGACTCACCTGCATGCAGGTGGTAAATTTGACCAAAGCTCCTACAAGGTTTCGGGTGGTTTGCACGGTGTTGGTGTATCCGTTGTGAACGCCTTGTCATCTTGGCTTGAGCTTAGAATCTGGCGTGACAACGCTGAGTGGTTTATTCGATTTGAAGATGGTGTACCTGCAAAACCTCTTGAACGCATGGCCGATTGGGATGGGCCGACAGGTAGTGAGGTTACCTTCATGGCTTCAGGAGAAACTTTCACTAATGTTGAATATGATTTTGCGAAACTTGAGCATCGATTGCGTGAACTCGCTTTTTTAAATTCTGGGGTGACTTTGATCGCTAACGATTCCCGCGGAGTTGAACCAAATATTGTTGAGATGCATTATGAAGGCGGCCTTTCAGCTTTTGTTAATTATGTTGATCGTGGCAAAACGCCACTATTTGACGAGCCTATTTTAATCAAAGGCGATCAGGATAATATCTCAATGGAAGTGGCGCTGGAGTGGTCCGATAGTTACCACGAAACCACGCTCTGCTTTACTAATACAATTCCGCAGGGTGATGGCGGGACGCATTTAGCGGGACTTCGCGCCGCCCTTACTAGGACCATAAACTCTTACGCGAATGCTTCTGGTATAGTAAAAAAAGAAAGAGTTTCTCTCACGGGGGATGATATGCGTGAAGGGCTGACTTGCGTTTTGTCAGTTATGGTTCCAGATCCAAAGTTTTCCTCTCAGACTAAAGACAAGTTGGTTTCTTCCGAAGTGCGCCCTGTCGTCGAAAGCCTTGTCGGAGAAAAACTTAGCCAATGGTTTGAAGAGCATCCTAATGAAGCAAAACGTGTTGTTGCAAAAGTTGTTGAAGCTGCTGCAGCTCGTGAAGCGGCTCGCAAAGCACGCGATTTGACGCGGCGCAAAGGCGCTTTAGATATTTCCAGCTTGCCAGGGAAGCTTGCGGATTGTCAGGAGCGAGACCCTGCACAATCTGAGATATTTATTGTAGAGGGTGATTCAGCTGGTGGTTCCGCAAAACAAGGTCGAAATCGCCGTACTCAGGCGATTTTGCCGCTTCGGGGGAAGATCCTAAATGTTGAACGGGCCCGGTTCGATAAAATGTTGTCGTCGGCAGAAATAGGAACACTGATTGCAGCACTAGGTACTGGTATTGGTCGGGAAGACTTCAATGCAGAGAAGGCGCGGTATCACAAAATTATAATTATGACGGATGCTGATGTCGACGGCAGTCATATCCGCACCCTACTTCTAACTTTCTTTTTTCGGCAAATGCCAGAACTTGTGGAACGTGGGTTTCTTTATATAGCTCAACCACCGCTCTATCGTGCCAAGAAGGGTTCGGAAGAAATTTATTTGAAAGATGATCCTAAGCTTGAGCAGTATTTGGTTGATGCTGGTCTAAGGGATTGTTTGCTTGTGATTCAGGATGGTGCGGAGGTTGCTAGTGGTGACTTGCGTGATACGGTTGAAACTGCGATGCAAGCGAAACGCTTGATGCAACCGATCCTACAGAAACTTTCAAATCCGATGGTTGCGGAACAGGCAGCGATTTTAGGCGCCTTTAACCCCGAACTATTGGAATCCGAGGAGATGGAGAGTCAGATTGCGGAAGCAATAGCTCGTCGCCTAGATGGCTTGACCCCAGAAAATGAACGCGGCTGGAAGTCGGAAATTCTTGATGGTGGCGGTTTTGCCTTTGCAAGAACACTGCGTGGTGTTACGGAGAGACATGTTATAGACGGTGCATTGGTCAGGTCTACCGAGGCTCGGAGGCTTGACGAAATGGTACCAGAGTTACAAAAAGTTTATGCACGGCCAGCAATATTCAAGGTTAAAGATAATGAAAGCCGCGTTGTAGGCCCTCTTGGACTCGTTGCAGCTGTCATGGAGAACGGTCGCAAAGGTGTTTCTATACAACGGTATAAAGGGTTAGGAGAGATGAACCCTGAGCAGCTTTGGGAAACAACTCTTGACCCAGATGTACGTTCATTACTCCAAGTGAAAATTGATCACCGAGATGCCGCTGAAAAGGTTTTTTCCACCTTGATGGGGGACGTTGTGGATCCAAGACGTGAGTTCATTCAGTCAAATGCTCTAAAAGTAGTGAATCTTGATGCCTAGTTTATTGTTAAGATTTATCGGAAAGTTTTTCAAAATTCGCGTCAATAGTCGCGCATACTATTACATCAGTAAGTTCAATACCTATCGTTCTATAAAATTTTCGCGCACTGTTATTGCCTTTTAAAACGGCCCAAAACATCCATTGCCCACCTATGTCTTTGCAGGCTTTAGCGGTCGCCTGCATCAAGGCGCGGCCTACTCCTTGTCGTCTCCAAGCTTTATCAACATAAAGGTCCGATAGGTATACACCTCGCGCAGCTCGACCCGTATCATATCCTTCAAAATAAAGGGTATAGCCAGCAACCTTGCGGTCAATCTCTGCCAATAAAGCCGAAAATGCCGGTTTTTCACCGAATCCATCTCTAAGATAAGCTGCTTTTGTTAATCGAGAAGGCCGTTGGCCCTCTGCGATACTCAGGGATCGGGCGAGCTTTACCACTTCTGATACATCGCCAGAAGTTGCCGGGCGAACGGTTATCGACGGAAAATTTTTTCGTACCTTTTTAGGTTTTGAAAATAAGGTCATACTTCGTTAATGCCTACCAATTCATAGAATTAGGATTAAATTGAACTATTTGCACGATAGAGTCACATCAAATTCAATTTTTGTAGAAAGTTAGCGCAGTTAAGATGGGTAGATGGTAAAAAACACTCTTAAAAAAAAGAAACGTGATAAAACGGTAATTACCAAATCCCCTAAATCTCGATGGGGGTCGCTTGCCCGTTGGGCCGCTCTTCTCTTTTTGTGGTCAGGGATAACTATCACTGGGATACTTGCGTTTTACGCATGGGGCTTGCCGGACCTTGAGAAACTTGAAACCCCTTTGCGCCGCCCAAGTATAACTATCCTTGCTTCTGATAACTCAGTGATTACAACTTACGGTGATCTGCACGCTGGTGCAGTCACCTTCAATGAAGTTCCGCCCTACCTTATTCAGGCTATTATTGCGACGGAAGATCGCCGCTTTTTTGACCATTTAGGTATCGATCTTTTTGGCATAATGCGTGCGGCCTTTGTTAATCTGCGAGTAGGCAGCGTGCGCCAGGGAGGCAGCACTCTTACTCAACAGCTTGCAAAAAACCTCTTTTTAACTCCCGAGAGGTCCTTTAAGCGAAAAATTCAGGAAGTTTTATTAGCTTTTTGGCTTGAGGCACGTTTTTCAAAAAGACAAATTTTTACAATTTACCTTAACCGCGTTTATCTTGGGGCGGGAGCTTACGGGGTAGAGGCAGCAACGAGGCGTTACTTTGGAAAATCAGTTCTGAAAGCTGGTCTAAGGGAGGCGGCAATTTTAGCTGGCTTGCTGAAAGCGCCGACCCGCTACTCTCCTTTTCGTAATAAAAAGCTCAGCTTAAAGCGAGCTGATCGTGTTTTGGAAAATATGGTTGTAGCGGGGTTTTTGACTAAAAATGATGCTCTGCGTGCCAGTAAGCAGAAATTACGTTTTGCAAATCAAGCTACTGGGGCTGGTGCCCGTTATTATGCCGACTGGATTCTCGAAAGGGCTGTTGGGTTTGTAGGTCGGACCGATCAAGATTTAATTATCAAGTCAACGTTATCCCCGCGTCTTCAAAAAATTGGTGAAGACCAAATTAGCGCAATGCTTAAAAAGGTAGGTCGAATTCGGCACGCAGGTCAAGCGGCTCTTGTCTCTCTATCTCCGGATGGTGCTATTCGGGCGATGGTTGGAGGGAGCCATTATGCAGCAAGTCAGTTTAACCGCGCTACGCAAGCCCTAAGACAGCCCGGGTCCGCTTTCAAGCTTTTTGTATATTTAGCTGCACTGGAAGCGGGGATGCGACCAGGGGACACTGTCTTAGATGGACCGGTTTCGCTTAAAAAATGGAGACCTGAGAATTACACTGGACGATATCTTGGGCCTATCACCCTTCGAGACGCTTTTGCAAAGTCGGTCAATACAGCAGCGGTAAAACTTTCCGAAAAAATTGGTAGGCAAAAAGTTATTAGAGCGGCTAAACGACTTGGGATTACTTCTAAACTCAGATCACATCCATCGATCGCGCTGGGCACGGGTGAAGTGAGCTTACTAGAAATGACAGCGGCCTATGCTATTTTTTCTAATCAGGGTTTTCCGTCTTGGCCGTACGGCATTATCGAAATACAGGACAGTGCAAATAGGGTGCTTTACCGACGGAACCCTGTTAGGGCCGACCCACTCGTCAGAAAAGAGGTAGTAAAATCTATGCAATCAATGTTGGTTGCTGTTGTTAAAACCGGCACTGGCCATAGAGCACGTCTTGATAGACCGGTTGCGGGGAAAACTGGAACAAGCCAAGGTTTTCGCGACGCTTGGTTTATTGGTTTCACAGCAGAGTTGGCAACTGGTATTTGGCTTGGTAATGATGACTCCTCGCCCATGAGAAAAGTGTCTGGTGGAACAATTCCGGCCAAGATGTGGAGAAACTTTATGAAGGATGCTTTGCAGGGCGTGTCTGTTCGGCCCTTATCACTGCCCTAGTCGGCGATTTAGTATAAATTTTTCCACCCTGCTGTCCTTCAATTACGACATGCTATATAGCTGCCCAATGATTAAAGCGCCCGTTTCTAATAAGTTTTTGCCAATTACTCTCCTTTTAACGATTGGTGGTTTGTGGGGATTCTTTTTTGTCCTGATTAAAAACACAGTTACAAATGGGATTCATCCAACAGCTTATGTGTTTTGGTTTTGTCTAGGGTCCGGCACCGTAGTTTTCTTAATCGGGCTTTTGCGCGGGAGTCGCCCGCCTATGACCAAGCGGTATTTGGCTTATTATTTTAGGGCCGCGGCGCTTCGTTTTACCTTCGCCAATATGATTCTTTACGCGGCACAAGGAAAACTCCCAGTGGGTGTAATGGCGGTCATAATGGCTTTTACCCCCATTTTTACTTATTTTGTGAGTCTGATAACTCGGATTGAAAAACTTGTTTGGACCCGTCTCCTTGGAATTTTGTTTGGCTTTCTAGGTGTTTTAATTATTGTTGTGCCCAAAGCCGCTCTTCCCGATCCATCATTGGTAGGATGGGTTTTAATAGGTTTTGGGACACCCTTAATGCACGGGTTGGCGTATGTGTTTCTTTCTGATGCAAACCGACCACCGGATATAGATTCTCTGCAATTAGCAACTGGTACCCTGCTTGCTGCAGCTTTAATGGCGCTACCAATTTCCCTAGCTTTAGGGGAATTTCATATTCTTGCTCCACCTTTTACAAGCGGAGAGGTTTCGATGATGCTCCATTTTATTCTCGCGGGATTTAATTTTTACAGTATTTTTGAATTAATACGAATTGCTGGCCCAACCTATATGAGTCAATCTAGTTTTTTATCTGTTATCTTTGGTGTTCTTTTTGGTGTTCTTTTGCTTGGCGAGCAGCATAGTCTATTTGTCTGGGTGGCTATTACTTTAATTCTTGGTGGTATAACATTAGTAAATTACAGACAGGGGAAGTAATGGGCCTGTTTCTTGCAGCCTGTGAATTATTTCACCCAATTGATAATTCGATCTTGAGGGTCGTCTCCCCGCTTTTCGGGGATTACCCGTCCTCTAACCGAAATACCAGCTTGATGCACTGTATTTGGATCTCCTGAAACTAAAGGGTGCCACCATGCAAGTTTTTTCTCTTCCGCGATAAGGCGGTAGGCACAAGTAGCGGGCATCCAATTCAAACTTTTAACGTTCTTGGTGCTGAGGGTGACACAATCAGGTACGGTGTGTTGACGATTTTTGTAGTCAGTACAGCGGCAAGTTCCAGAATCTAAAAGCTTACATGCTATATCTGTGTATGAAATTTTGTTGGTATCGGCGTCTTCGAGCTTTATTAAACAGCACAGAGCACAGCCATCGCATAATGATTCCCACTCCCTGTAGGTCATTTGCGACAGGCTTTTTTGTTCCCAAAAAGGTACTAAGTTTTTTTTAGGCATTTTTATCTCAGCTGCTTAGAAATTATCTTTGCCATAGCCTCAGCGTTAGTCTGGTGGTTGAAGTGGGTAATATATTTTCCGTCTCGCCCCATTAAAAAGACTATCGATGAATGGTCTATTAGATAGTCATCAGAATTAGATCGAGTTTTATCCTGAGAGGCCTTAGAAAAATAAATCCGATATTTCTTGGCAGCCTCTTTGATCAAATCTTCAGTCCCAGTCAAGGCAACCATTCCTGGGTAAAAATTTTTCACATAATCTTTGAGATGCTCCTGTGTATCTCGCTTAGGGTCCACGGTGATAAATATTGGCTGAATACTCGTTGCTTTTTTTCCAAGGAATTGTAGCGCTGTGCTCATGATTTGTAGCGCTGTGGGGCAAACGTCGGGGCAATAGCTGTAGCCAAAATAGATTAACATAAATTGCCCACGAAAATCAGCATTAGTCCGGGGCTTTCCGTTGTGATCCAATAAATCGAATGACCCCCCTATCTTTGCATTTCCGCGGACCCCTGAACCCCTCTCATTAAGGGAAAAAAGACCAAATTGCCAGGCGACAAGGACCATCGCTAAGATTGCAACCGCCGCAATAGAAGCTGCGCGAAATGCTGACAGATTCATGAACTTATTCCTTCAGTAATATTGGTCAATGGTATATCCGGTACCTTTAAGAATCTCTAGAGAACAAATTTCTAGCCTGGTGTGTACTGGGAACCTAGCTTAACTTAAACTCACCTTTAATAATTTCGCTATAGTAACTGATCTATGAAAAATATTAAGTTCGTATCCCTACTGTCGCTTTTAGCCTTACTTTGGGTGCAACCAGTTCTTGCGGACCTAGAGCTTTTTGGCAAACATCCAATATTTTCTGCAATCAAAGCAAATAATTTAGATGGGGTGAAACTAGCCATTGCAGCTGGAGAAAAAGCAGAAATTGAGGACTTTGACGGCCGAACACCATTAATTTATGCGGGTATAATGGGGAATGCAGATATAATTGACTATTTAGCGGAAGTGCCCGTTTCAATTTTACATAAAGATAAACTGGGAAACTCTGCGCTTTATTATGCCGCCGAGAGGGGACATGTCGACGCTGTTGAAGGTTTGCTTCAAAAGGGCGCCAAGGTTGACGCTAAGAATCGCCGCGGGATTACACCTTTAATGATTGCTGCTAGTCAGGGCCGAAATGAAATTGTCCGAATTCTTCTTAAACGCAAAGCGGACCCAAGCTGGCGAGATTATACGGGGCGGACAGCTTTGATGTGGGCGGAGTGGAACCGGAAAACCAATATTGTAAACACCTTGCGTGGGGCGGGCGTGACAGAATGACAAAGTTAGTGGACCCCTCTTAAAAGAGTACAATTCGGGTTTGTTTTTTATCGGGTGTGACTCAATAGATCTCTCGCAAAATAATTCTAAAAAAAATTGGCAAATTGGTTAAGGTTAGATGCTGAAACGCTGGTTAGCATAGGAAAGAATTTTGGATGGCATCAAAACGGCTTCTAATTGTTGCTCATACGCCATCCGAAAATACTCGAATCATGTTGGGTGCGATAGTTCGGGGTGCGCAATCTGCCACTAATGATCGCATAGAGATCGACGCTAAAACTGCTTTTGAAACAAATTCAGAACAGGTCATTCAAGCTCAGGCTATAATTCTTGTAACCACAGAAAACCTTGGTTATATGAGTGGTGGGCTGAAAGATTTCTTTGATCGGATATATTACCCCTGTCTCGAAACAACACAGGGCCTGCCTTACAGCCTCGTGATCCGCGCTGGGCAAGATGGAACCGGGACGCTGCGCGCTATTGATAAAATTGCTACGGGGTTACGCTGGCGAGCGGTTCAGAAGGCGCTAATTTGTAAAGGGGAATGGCAGCCAAACTTCGTTACTCAATGTGAAGAGCTCGGGGCAGCTAAAGCCCTTGGACTTGATCTTGGTGTCTTTTGAGCACGTTACTATTCGCCCATTTGCACGAGGAATCCTTTAATTCGGGCAAGTCGAAAGACATAGAGAAAAATTGTAAAACCTGCTGCAATATACAGGACGTTCAACATAATGGCATTGATCAAAAGTTCTGCTCTAAATACATCTTCGGCTAGAACTGCGCGCATACCCTCGAAAATATGCGCTGATGGCAAAGCCCAAGCGATGGGTTGCAACCATTCAGGTAAAATTGATATCGGATAGTATATCCCGCTAATTGGTGCTACGAGAAAAATTCCTACCCAGGCTAAACTTTCGGCTCCCATACCGTATCTAAGGACAAGTGCTGATACTACTAAGCCTATGGCACCACCAAATATCATAAGGTTCATGAAAAAAGCGATAAGAGGTATTCCCATATCAAATATTGAGTAGCTATAGAACGGGATTGCTAATATGGCTGCCGGAATTACACCGATAATCGTTCGAACAAGGCTGATAAAAAGAAGTGATAAGGCCCACTCATATGGCCGAAGAGGGCTTGCAAATAATTGTGCAAGATTGCGAGACCACATCTCTTCTAAAAAAGAAACAGCAACGCCAATGTTGCTGCGAAACATAACATCCCATAAAAGAACAGCAGCAATTAGCATCCCAGCAGTCTTAATAACTGGTGATGGAGATGTTAGTAAGAACTGACTCATGAAACCCCAAAGAACCATCTGCATTATGGGCCAATAAGCTAACTCCACAATCCGTGTCCATGAGCTCCGTAGCAAAAATAAATACCTCAGGCCCATAAATCCAATCCGCCGCAGATCAAAATTCCGGTCGGTATATTGTTCAATTGGTTTGAAATCTTCCATTATCCACCACCCCTTTGTGGAATAGTTTCTTGCCTTCGCGCGATATTGAGGAAAACTTGCTCTAATGTTTCTTGCCCATACCTTTCTACTAACCCCTTTGGCGTACCGCAGTCGACAATTTTACCCTTTTTCATCATCAGGACATTTGAACATAATCGGTCAACCTCGTTCATATTATGAGATGCAAGCAAAATCGTTGCGCCGGTTTTACGGGCATAATTCTCGAGATAGGAACGCACCCAATCACCCGTATCAGGATCCAATGAAGCGGTTGGTTCATCTAATAACAATAAACTGGGCGCATTTATTAGGGCTTTCGCCAACGCCACACGGGTAAGTTGACCTGATGACAATTGACCTGTTGGTTGATCAAAAAAACCCTCTAGGTCGAGAGCGCTGGCTAACTCTTCAATACGCTGACCTGCTCTTCGGAGGCCGTACAAGCCAGCAAAAACCCGAAGATTTTCTTTTACTGTTAAGCGCTTTGGTAGGTCAACATAAGGAGAACCGAAATTGATTCGGCTTAAAATACGATTCCGAGAATTGATCATATCTTCTCCCAAAACTTGTATTCGGCCGCTAGTTGGCAGCAAAAGGCCGAGAAGCATTGAAATTGTTGTCGTTTTCCCTGCTCCGTTGCCACCGAGCAACGCCGTAATCGTTCCCGATTTTACTTCAAACGAAACCCCATCGACTGCTATTTTTTTGTCGAATTTTTTAGTTAGGTTTTCTACATGAATTGCTATGGTGCCCATCAGCTCTCTATATCATATTATTTTGCTAATTTGACTAGTATTCGCCAAAAAATAATATTTTCCGATAATTTGGTTTAGTAGTCGTAAAAGGAAAAATTTATGGCAATGATGCCCATTAACGATGAAACCAGCAGGGTTCAGCTTCGGACGCTAGTGCTCATCCGCTGGGTCGCTATCGTTGGACAGATGGCCACCCTACTTGTCGTCCATTATGGACTTAGTTTCGGTTTGCCGCTAATAGCAGCTATTACAACGGTCTTGGGGTCTGTTGTTATCAACCTAGCGGCTCAGTTTGGAGGTGGTTCGCGGCGAATTTCCGAAAAGGGTGCGGCGGGCTACCTCGCATTTGACATATTACAGCTTGCTGTTCTTCTCTACTTGACTGGTGGCTTGGGCAATCCATTTGCTTTTCTTTTATTGGCGCCAGTCGCGATCTCCGCCACTGTATTGTCGTTAAGAAGTACTATTATTCTGAGTGCGTTAGCGCTCATGGCTATTACTATCTTGTCGATTATCCATTTTCCTTTGCCTGGAAGCGGTATACTGCCGGAGCTGCCAACGATCTATTTATTAGGCGTTTGGACGGCACTTGCTATCGGCATTCTGTTTTTTGCCGCTTATACTTGGCGTGTAGCTCAGGCGGCACGCGCGTTGTCTGATGGTTTATTTGCGACCCAGCAAGCACTGGCGCGTGAACAACAGCTTTCGGCCATGGGTGCTATTGCTGCGGCCGCCGCACATGAGCTTGGAAGTCCGCTGGGGACAATTGCCGTAATAAGCCGAGAACTATCCCGTGATTTACCTGAGGGTAGTCCACTTGCTGAAGATGTTATTTTGTTGCGCGCGGAGACTGATAGGTGTCGAGATATTTTAGCAGCTCTTGCTCATAATCCAGAGGGTGATGATTCGCCATTTTCTTCAGTACCGGTTAGCGCAATAGTGGAGACAGCGGCAATGCGACATCAGATTGAACGGATTTCGATGATGTTCGCTGTGGCGCCATTGGTTGAGGGCCAAACCTGCCAAGAACCCACAATTCGATCTGCGCCAGAGATCATTCATGGTGTTGGTTCTTTAGTACAAAATGCTACACAGTTTGCGAAGACCCAGGTCACTATTTCGACGGCCTGGTCCGTCGATCATGTAAAAGTTTCGATAAAAGATGATGGACCAGGCTTTCCACCTTTTGTATTGGACCGAATAGGCGAGCCATATATATCTCTGCGTATGGGCAAGAGTGGGCATATGGGCCTTGGAATTTTTATTGCGCAAACATTACTTGCGCGTACCGGTGCTGAAGTTTCATTCGAAAACCAGCAGGGGGGGGGCGCTTTTGTTACAATTCAGTGGCCCCGCGCTAAAATAGAAAGTGTATAAAGTGTATAAGGTTCAATGGGATAAAAATGAGTGAAAAAGAAAAGGAAATAGAATCACATCCCGATAGTGGGGTAAGGAAACGACTATTAATTGTTGATGATGACAGACCTTTTCGAGAGAGGCTTGCTAAGGCTTTGGAACGACGAGGTTTTTTAGTAACTGCCGTAGAGAAAGTTTCTGAAGGCATTGCGATGGCTAGATTGAAGGTGCCAAAGTTTGCCGTGCTTGATTTGCGCCTGCAAGATGGAAGCGGACTTGATGTGGTGCCCGTTATACGCGAAGCTGATCCCAATTCGCGAATTGTAATACTTACTGGTTACGGAAATATTGCGACAGCTGTGGCAGCGGTTAAAGCCGGAGCGATTGATTATCTAGCAAAACCGGCAGACGCCGATCAGGTTGTAGCTGCCCTACTTACACAGGGGGCAGATCTGCCGCCACCCCCGGAAAACCCAATGTCGGCTGATCGTGTAAGGTGGGAACACATTCAGCGAGTTTATGAACAATGTGATCGTAATGTGTCGGAGACCGCAAGAAGATTAAAAATGCATCGCAGAACGTTGCAGAGAATTCTCTCAAAAAGGGCGCCAAGAGAAACCAATGATCTCCTTTAATTGGTCTGCTTGGAAATGGTGTTTAAAAATTTATCCCTGTGTGAGAATTCTAAGAGCATTGGACAGGCAAAAAACGTATTAGAGAAAATAACAGCTTCAAAAGATGTTAAGACTTTAAGTTGGGTATGGTGATTTCATTATGGTTTCTGGTAAACGAGTTTTAGTAACAGGAGGGGCGGGTTTTATTGGCTCACATTTATGCGAGAGGCTGCTTGCGGAGGGGTACGATGTCCTTTGTGTTGATAATTATTTCACGGGATCAAAAGATAATGTGACTCATTTGCTTCAAGACCCACATTTCGAACTTATGAGACATGATGTAACTTTCCCACTCTATATAGAGACCGATGAAATTTACAATCTTGCTTGTCCAGCATCGCCAATTCATTATCAACTCGACCCTGTTCAAACCACTAAGACTAGTGTGCATGGTGCGATTAATATGCTTGGCCTTTCAAAGAGAACTAGGGCAAGAATTTTTCAGGCGTCTACAAGCGAGGTTTATGGCGATCCGCAGGTTCACCCGCAGCTAGAGAGCTACTGGGGGCATTGTAATCCTATTGGTCCTAGGGCTTGCTATGATGAGGGAAAGAGATGCGCCGAAACGCTGTTTTTCGATTATCGACGCCAACACAATGTGTCCATTAAGGTGGCACGGATTTTTAATACTTACGGACCCCATATGCATCCAAATGACGGGCGTGTGGTTTCTAATTTTATCGTTCAGGCTCTGCAGAACAAACCGGTAACAATTTATGGTGATGGCTCGCAAACTCGGTCCTTCTGTTACGTTGATGACCTTATTGAAGCCTTTGTTCGCATAATGAATACCACTGATGAATTTATTGGCCCTATCAATATTGGCAACCCCAATGAATTTACGATCCGGGAACTTGCCGATACTATCATCACACTTATTGGTTCAAAATCGAAAATTATTTCGGAACCGTTGCCTGATGACGATCCCGTTCAACGTCGGCCTGATATTACAATTGCCCGCGACATTCTTGATTGGGAGCCCAAAATTCAACTTCAAGAAGGCCTTGAGAAGACGATTAAATATTTCGAGGGAAGATTGTTAAAAAGCTAATTTACTAATAATTTAGGAACTGCAGTGAGGCGGTGTCAAAGGATCTTTTTATAGGGGGATATAGTCTCGCTGGAGGTTGGGTTCCTGAGCCTTAGTTAAGTTGAAAATTAAAAAAACTACTATATTGAATAGTTTCAATTACTTATAGTTTTAAGATGACCATAATAAAGTGTTTCAAGAGGGCATGGTTCTGAATGCTGATAATTTTGATCAAAATTACTAGTTTAATTTCATGAGTGGCCAAATCCATCCTATAAATTCTGATCTTAGTGATACGCGCCGCGACACTGGGGTACTACCTCACCAATCGCTTGCAGCGCTTATCCGGGATGGCGAAATCAAGGGCGAGCAGGCAATCTCCTCGCAGCAAGTGCAACCGGCTAGTATTGATCTACGTCTGGGGACTACTGCGTTTCGTATGCGAGCAAGTTTTCTTCCTGGACCTAAGTGTACGGTCAGGGAAAAAATCGAAAGGTTTGGTTTGCATCAAATTGATTTGACTGATGGGGCGGTGCTAGAAACTGGTTGTGTTTATCTCGTTCCCCTTTTGGAGTCATTATCTTTGAGCGACGGGATTTCTGGTGTAGCTAACCCCAAAAGCTCGACAGGCAGGCTTGATGTTTTTATTCGCCTCGTCACCGATCACGCTCCTGACTTTGACGTTGTGGCCCGGGGATATAATGGTCCACTTTATGCCGAAATTTTTCCTAGAACTTTTAGTATAATTGCCCGAACCGGCACTCGGCTGAATCAGCTTCGCTTGAATCGTGGTACCCCAGAGGTACGTGAGGCAGAATTGAAACGCCTAATGCAGGATCAGCCTGTACTGGACCGTGACCTGACTGCTCGTGAAGAAAGTACTTTGTTTCGGGGGGTGCCGCTATCCGTTGATTTGGCTGGTATCGGAGATAGCGATCTTGTCGGGTATAAGGCAAAACCCCATGCACCCCTTATGGACGTTGATAAAGTTGGTTATTATAACCCGATAGACTTTTGGGAACCAATCTACTGCGACGAAGACAGTAATATTATTTTGAATCCTGATGATTTCTATATTTTAGCTTCCAAAGAATCGGTATCTGTACCGGTAGACTATGCTGCGGAAATGGTACCTTATGACGCCTTTACTGGCGAATTTCGGGCGCATTATGCAGGGTTTTTTGACCCAGGTTTTGGTCATTCTGATGTTGGGGCCTCGGGTACTCGAGCGGTTCTGGAAGTGCGTTCTTATGGTGTTCCTTTCATAATCGTAGACGGCCAACTTGTGGGCCGTCTAAAGTACGAACATCTGACTGATAGGCCCGATCAGCTATATGGTGTTGATTCTGGGTCGTCTTATCAGCGCCAGGGACTGGCATTAAGTAAACATTTTTCACCCTGGGATGGTTGATCAAAATTAAATGGACCGGGGGTTAAAGTTGCGTTTTCCTGCTTGTGCTAGCGGTCCATTTATTTCATGGATATGGTGCTATGAATTTGAAATCATTTTTAGACCGAGAATTTTCGGAACATCAAGCCGGTTTGCAGGCAACGCGCGATTCTTTGTGCGACCCATTTATGGCCCTCTGTGCTGTTGCTGATAAAGTGCTGCATGGCGGGAAAAAGTTTATGTTCATGGGTGATGGCGGCAGTGCGGTCGACGCTCAGCATCTCGCTGCAGAACTAGTTGTTCGTTATAATATGGACTGCAGTTCCACGGCGGCTTTAGCTCTCACGACCGATAGTACCGCGCGCATTCAGGAAATGCACATATTTCTTGGGCACCTGTTGTGTGATTTATCGGCACAGCGGTGCGGCCAATGAGTGGTAACGGCAATATTCTTGAGTTAATAGATAAGCTGAATGGTGCGCGGGTACTCTGTATCGGTGACGTGATGCTTGATAAATTTGTTTACGGAGATGTGTCGCGTATATCGCCAGAAGCCCCTGTCCCGGTATGCAGTGTTCTTACTGAAACAGTGATGATTGGGGGTGCGGGCAATGTAGCAAGCAATCTTGCTGCGATTGGCGTTTTGGTAAACTTTGTTAGCGTTATAGGTCCCGACAGAGCTTCAGATGAGATTCAAAGTTTAATTGGAAATGCAGATAGAATAGTTCCCGAGTTTATATCTGACTCTAAACGGAGAGCCACAATTAAAGAACGATTTTTTGCGGGTCCCCAACAATTACTGCGTGTTGACCGCGAAGAGACTCAGAATGTCAGCGAAGATATCAGCGATAGGATAGTTGCTTATGCAAAAAAAACATTAAAGAATGTTGGCGCGTTAGTTCTTTCCGATTACGGCAAAGGTGTTTTATCGACAGATATTATTAGAAAACTAATTGATGCTGCTGATCAAGTAAATTGCCCGGTAATTGTTGACCCCAAGGGTGACGATTACAGACGGTATAGCGGTGCAACGGTAATTACGCCTAACAGGCGCGAACTTTGTGAGGCCAGTGGAAAGAATATCTCTGATGATAAGAGTGCGGCTGCCGCTGCGAAAAGCATTGTGGATGAGTATGACATTGCAAATGTATTAGTAACACGAAGTGCAGCGGGTATGACTTTGGTGTCTTGCAACAGTGTTCATCACTTTCCAGCAGAAGCACGCGAAGTCTTTGATGTATCAGGCGCGGGAGATACGGTGACAGCAACACTAGCAGCTGTTATCGCATCAGGAGCCGGTCTAATAGATGCAGCGCGTCTTGCCAACGTAGCTGCCGGAATTGTAGTAGGTAAAACCGGGACAGCTGTCGCAGAAGCATCCGAGATTATAGAATCATTGCAGCGTGAGGAATTGTTAAGTTCGAGCGCGCTGAAAATCTTGCCATTAAAAGCGGCCCTCGCCCAAGTTTTTCGGTGGCGCAAAAGAGGAGACCGGATTGGTTTTACAAACGGCTGTTTTGATCTTATTCACCCTGGCCATGTGTCTATCTTAACGAAGTCGCGTGCTGCCTGTGATCGTCTCGTAGTTGGTCTTAACCTTGACGTTTCTGTAAAGAGGCTTAAGGGAAAATCCCGCCCGGTTCAGAACGAAAACGCTCGTGCATCTGTTTTGGCATCTCTGGCGAGCGTCGATTTAGTAGTTCTCTTCGGGGAGGATACGCCTGTGAAACTCATAGAGGCGTTAAAGCCAGACCTTCTCGCTAAAGGCGCGGATTACGCTGTGGAGGACGTTGTCGGTGCGGAATTTGTTCAATCCTATGGGGGACAGATTCTGTTGGTTGAACTTGAGGAAGGTCAAAGCACGACAGGTACTATCGAGCGCATGAATAAATAATTCATCGAGATATTTTAAGGGCGGGGATCGGATAGACGCTGTAGTCGCTCGCTAGCGGTTAGCGCGAATCTCCGCAGTTGCTGTCGTTTCCGGGTCGCATTAAGAGATTGCTCTGGTGCCTCTCTTTCGACTGTGGCCCCGAAAGAGTCGGTAATAATGATGCCGTAGTCGTCAGGTAAAATTCCGATCGGAAAATGTTCCGATACCGCAAAATAAAATCGATCGCAATAAGGTAAATACTCCATCCATTTCACATCAGTTCGAAAGTCGGCCACCGTACTTTTAACTTCAATGATTGAAAATCCTCCACGGCTATCGAGCGCCATTATATCCACTCGGCGGCCATTTGGGAGACGAAATTCGGTTAACGTCCCATATCCCATATCGGCAAAAAGTCGGCAGACACCGCGGGTTAGCGCTATGGTGAGCGGGGTACGGTTGCCTGACCGCTTTTTGTAGGCACCTTTCTTAGGTTTAAAAGGAAGTTCGATGGGTAACATTTAACTATACGATACTCAGGCCCTGTAAAAAGAAATTGATGGTCTCTTAAAATGAAAAGCAACGAAATTCACGCAATATGAATTTTATGCAAATAGTAAAAAGAATTTATTTGGATACAAAAAAATTTAATATATCACTGCGCTGTATAATGGTAACCGGAGCAATCCTCAAGTGTCTCAAAAAAGACAGCGAAAATCTATATCCAACATAGAAATTAAAACTTGGAAAAATCAGGCGGAGAGTTTATTGGCTGTTGGAAAGGCTGAAGATGCCGACGCGTTGTACCGTAATATTCTTAAATATGATAAAGAAAATATGGTGGCATTAAGAGGCATCGTTCTCGCTGCCGCGGCCCTAGGACAAAAGAGCCGCGCAGTAAAATTCGCTCAAAAAGCCGACAAACAAGAGGCTAAAAACCATTGTAGTAATGCGGAAAAGGCTTCTGAAAAGGCATTCTACCAAGAGGCAATCGAGTGTTACCAAAAAGCAATAGAGGTCGATTCTGACAACCTTGATGCGATTTGGGGTCTGGCCGAATGCTATGCGTCACTTGATGATAAAAAAATGGCAGCTGAATGGTATCAGCGTTATCTGGACATTGAGCCAGATGAACCAGAAGCTATGCATATGCTTTCGGCGATGGGTGTTTCAACTCCTCCGGATCGAGCAAGTGAAGCCTATATTTCTACTTTATTTGATCGGTTTGCTCCCGATTTCGACGCACAATTGACCGGTGAGCTTGAGTACAGGGCTCCGAAAATTCTTGCATCCGCTATTAAAGGACATCTTACAGAGGAGAAAATTAGGCTCGATATTCTTGACCTCGGCTGCGGTACGGGGCTGGGTGGCGTTGCATTTAAAAAATTAGCTAAACGGATTGATGGCGTAGATTTATCTGGTGAGATGCTCAAGTTGGCTCGGAAACGCCGGATATATAAACACCTTACGAAATCTGATATCATCACCCATTTAAATCGGGTCAATAGGAAATATGATCTGGTAACTGGAGCTGATGTCTTTGTCTATTTTGGCGCACTCAACGCTTTGTTCGCAGGGGTAGAAAGAATCCTTAAACCGGGCGGATTTTTAGTATTTTCGTTGGAGAGCAACAAAAATAGTAGTTTTGAGCTAACGCCGTCAGGACGTTATGTGCATGGACGCCCCTACGTCCGAAAGGTTGCAAAGTGGGGTGGTCTAAATGAGTGTTCAGTGTCCCGCGAGATAGTGCGGCAAGAATATGGAGAGCCCGTTTTCGGTGATATATGGGTATTCAAAGCCCACGGTGAACGAGCCAATTAATGTTTGGGCTCTGGCGGAAGGCTGAAGTCAAAATGTCGCTGTAATACGTCATTAATCAGATCCAAACAGCTGCCATAGCGAACCACAGTGAAATCATTTACGTTGATCATTGTGGATGAGCGTCCATAATTGGCCCATCGCATCAATCCGTAATCGATAACAATATCTGCGGCATTAAGCACTTGCGGCTCTATATCATGAGCGCGGAATTTTGTTCCATGCAGAGATAAATTTGCCGATGATCCAACAACTAGTTTTCCAGCCTCAAAGCTAAGCTGCGCCATTGTATCCATTAGCGGACCGGCATTTAATAACATTGCCAGCGTGCCACCTAAAGTGGTGCGTTCAAGGACCTCTGCGTCAAGATTTTGGAGCATTGGGTGATTTAGGTCTGCTGGTGCTACCGTACCCATTGGTAAATCATATTCTTGGGTAATAGTCCGAACAATCTCGCGGTTTCTACCCTCAAGAATATGCAGGGCTGCATGCATCGATGCACAACCGATTACGGCGTTTAGTTTTGAGGGCCCTCGTTCCTTGACCTCAATCGTCTTATTGATTGCTTCCGTCGTTGCCCCAAGAATTACGTAGCCAACGTAGCTAGGAATAATTGCGATACCGCCACCTAAAATGACATCCATTACTCGCCGTGCATCGCTTTGAATATCAAATAGGCTCATTTACTTCTTTTTCTTGTTTGCAGATTTCTGGCGTTTCCAATTTGCTTCCAGCGCATCAATACCTGCTTGAGAAACTTCGATATCTTGTGCAGGGGTGCCAGAGCTAGCGCCAATACCGCCAATAACAGTTGTTCCCGACTTTATCGGTAAACCACCCCCGATAATACTGAAGTGACCTTGGTTTGACGTATGAATGCCAAAGGTCGGGTTTCCGGGTCGACACATCTCGTTATAAAATGAGGTCGCGTTCTTCGCAGCAGCAGCCGTGAATGCCTTGTCTATGGAGATTGAAATACTTGACACCTTGCCTCCATCCATACGCGAAAACTCAATCAAATTACCTGATTCATCCGTGACCGCGATACACATCGGTATACCAATTTTGGCAGATTTTTTCTCAGCGGCTGCAATCATCAGCTTGGCCTCGTTATTTGAAATCCGTTTGATGTTTAGCATTTATCCTCCCGAAATTTGCGGCGAGACTTTGACAAAAGCTGACGGCCCGCACAAGGCCCATTAAGTAATTATCTTTTAAGGTTAAGAAGAATCATTCGTTAAAGTAGCGCCCCTTAGAGGAGAAATGACCTCAAAATTACTTTGTATTCAAAAATATGCCAGTTCTTGAGTTTTAAGTTTCTATGGTTGGGTGGTTGCGTAAGAATCAAATTTGCTGTCGAGTTATAACATGCTCAATGAATTTTCCTTTGCCACCGCAGCGTCTTCGATAAAAAGCGGTGATATATCCTCCGAAAGGTTGGTTCGCGATTGCCTAGACAGGATTGAATCCCGGGACAGGGAGGTGCGAGCCTGGGCATTCATTGATCCCGAATTGGCTTTATCGCAAGCGCAAGCGTGTGATAAGGCAGCTGGCTTTAAGGGTCCGCTGCACGGTGTCCCATTTGGCGTCAAAGATATTATAGCAACCCATGATATGCCGACCGAGATGGGGTCCCCTATTTATGCAGGTCACAGGACGGGCTATGATGCTGCCTGCGTCGCTCTATTGCGAGCGGCAGGGGCGATAATTTTGGGTAAGACCGTAACCGTAGAGTTTGCTGGTATGGCACCCCCACCGACAGCTAACCCGCATAACTTGGCCTGCACCCCCGGAGGCTCCAGTAGCGGCTCCGCGGCCGCGGTAGCCGATTTTATGGTTCCCGCTGCTTTTGGAACGCAAACTGCCGGATCAATTCATCGGCCGGCGGCTCATTGCGGCATTATTGGATACAAGCCCACCTTTGATAGGTTTAACCTGCATGGGGTTTGGCCGGCGGCTCAGTCGCTAGACACGTTAGGTCTCCTGACGCGGTCAATG
>MDTB01125660.1_pt1 | contig 22816 bp, 23 predicted proteins | sample 811161 | NCBI WGS metagenome assembly MDTB01 (sample SAMN05326650, study PRJNA326480) | marine metagenome | isolation source: seawater | place: Mediterranean Sea | collected 2009 | reverse complement strand
TTTCGAATAAAGTAAATTTATTTGATATTAGCATCAAAAGATTTTTGAAGAAGAAAATGTACTTTCATAAATCTGTTATTCACAAAACTAATTTTGGTAAAAAAGTTATTAAACATTTATTCTTGAAAATTAAAAAAAATCCCAACAAATACATAAGTATATCAAATCTTAATAAATCTAATATTGAAAGGTCAATATGTGATTTTATAGCTGGCATGACTGACAGATTTGCAATAAATTTATATAATAAATTAAAATGAATATATTTGAAGAATATCAAAATAAAATTTCTGATTTAGTATTAAAAAAACAAAAATTTCTTAAGTTAGATAACCTTAATAAATTTAAAGGTGTCAGCGTCGAAACACCACCTTCTGATTTTAATTTTGATTTATCTAGTAATATTTGTCTTGTATTAGGTAAAGTAAATAAAGTTAATATTAAAGAATTGGCAAAAAAAATAAAAGATCTTATCAATGAAAACTTTAAAGATTTTGACAATATAGAAATTGCTGGACCAGGTTTTCTTAATTTTAAATTAACAAACAAAGCCTTGATTTTACATATAAATAAAGTTTTAGAAAAGGGAGAGATTTATGGAAAAAAGATTTCAAATAAAAGTTTTAATATAGAATTTGTATCAGCTAACCCAACTGGCCCAATGCATGTAGGCCATTGTAGAGGTGCTATATATGGAGATGTTTTATCTAATCTTCTTAAATTTAATGGAAATACGGTTACTAAAGAATATTATATTAATGATTATGGGAAACAAATCGAAAATTTTGTAAAGTCAGTTTACTTAAGAATTAGAGAGTTAAAATATAAAGAAAAATTTATTTGTACAAATAATCTTTATCCCGGAGAATATATTGTTGATATAGCAAAAAAAATTATTGAAAGAAATAAAAATATAGAATTTTCAAATCTAGATAAAGATTATAAATTATTAAAGTTTGAGTCTTTAAAAGAGTCAATGAACTTAATCAAATCGGATTTAAAAAAACTAGGAATTAAACATGATAATTTTTTTTCAGAAACAGAGATTGTTGAGAATGAACTAGTTAGTAAAGCTGTAAGTAAGCTCAAAAAAAATAATTATGCCCAAGAAGGATATTTAGAACCACCTAAAGGTGAATTAAATAAGGACTGGAAAAAAACAAAAAGATTAATTTTTAAATCAACTCTTTTTAATGATGATGCTGATCGAGCATTACAAAAAGATGATGGATCGTGGACATATTTTGCAAATGATATTGCTTATCATATGAATAAAGTTGAAAGAAAATATAATTACTTAATAAATATATTAGGAGCAGACCATACAGGATATGTTAAAAGGATTGTAGCTGCTGTTAGCGCGCTTTCAGAAAATCAAGTAAAACTTAATTGCAAAATTTGTCAGTTAGTAAAATTATTTAAAAAAGGTAAACCTTTTAAAATGTCAAAAAGAGCAGGAGATTTTATTTCTGCCCAAGATTTACTTAATGAGGTAAATAAAGACTCAATTAGATTTATGATGTTAAATAGAAGTAATGATGTAGAACTAGACTTTGATTTTGATAAAGTTTTGGAAAAAAGCAAGGAGAATCCAGTTTTTTATGTTCAATATGCTTATGCAAGAATAAACTCTATATTAAGAACTATTAATAAAAGGTCTGATGATAAAATTAAACTTAAATCAGAAAGTTTTGAATTTAATGAATATGAAACTAAAATAATTAGAAAAGTTTTTGAATGGCCAAAAGTATTAGAAACTGCTTCTTATAAACTAGAACCTCACAGAATAACTTATTATCTTTATGAACTAGCTACGCTATTCCATTCTTATTGGAGCAAAGGAAATGATGATATGAAATATAGACTTATAAAAAATGGCAAGATCGAGGATGATAAATTAATAATAATTTATCTTTTGATAATTGTAATAAAAAGAGGAATGAAAATATTAGGAGTATCTTTACCACAAAAAATGTAACAATGAAAAATGTATTAAATTTTTTTTTATTTATTATTGTAGTTTTATTTTTTTTTATTATTTTTCGGCACTACACTGCGAATCAAAATTTCAATAATATTAGCCTGTATAAAAATAATTTTAAGAAAATTTTTAAAAAAGAAATTGTTAATCTTCCTGTTCTAAGAAATGACACGAATAATGTCATCGAATATAACTCTGGTTACAATGAAGAAATTAAAAATGAAAAGTCGAGAAGTTTTTGGCAATTATTAAAATTTGAATGAAAAAAAAAGCGATAATTATAAGTATTAAAGGCTACAAATTAACAAAAAAAGAAAATGAATTGTTAGTTAGAGAAAAACCTTGGGGTTTGATTATTTTTAAAAGAAACATTAAATCTTGGTCTCAAATAAAGACTTTAATTAAAAGTATAAGAAATTCAACAAAAGATCCTAAGTTTCCTATTATGATTGATGAAGAAGGTGGTGCTGTAACAAGGCTAAATAATTTAATAAATTTTAATTTTTATAATAAATTTTTTGGGGAAATTTATAAGTATGATCCTAAAACGTCTATTTCATCTTATGGTAAATACAGCAGAAAAATAGCTTCAACATTAAAATTGATTGGTATTAATATAAATACAGTTCCAGTTCTTGATGTAATAAGAAAAAATACTAATAATATTATAGGAAATAGAAGTTTTTCTAGTGATCCATCGGTTGTAAAAAGATTGGGTGAAGAGTGCATTAAAAGTTACAGGTTAGAAAGAATAGGAACTGTAATTAAGCATATACCTGGTCATGGATGTTCTTCTTTAGATAGCCATATTAAAATGCCAAAAGTTAAAAATACTCTTAAAGACTTAAAAAATATTGATTTTTTTCCATTTAAGTTACAAAAATCTTTTTTTGCTATGACAGCTCACATAAAATATTTAATGCTTGATAATAAAAATGTTACAACTTTTTCAAAAAAAATAATTTCAAATATTATTAGGAAAGAAATAGGTTTTAAAGGAATTCTTATTTCAGATGATATTTCTATGAAAGCTTTAAAATATGATTTAATAACTAATGCAAAAAAATCTTTATCAGCTGGTTGTAATTTAGTTCTATATTGCTCAGGTAATTACTCAGATTGCTCAAAATTAATGAGAGAAATACCGTTTATAGATAGCTTTACTCAAAAAAAAACATCAGAATTTTATAAATTTTTAAGCTAAAATAATATAATGGAATCAAATAATATAAATCAAATTTCTATTGATATACCAAATTACAATGGTCCATTAGAATTGCTTCTTGATTTGGCTAAATCTCAAAAGGTCGATTTGGCCGAAATTTCAATAACTAAATTAGCAGATCAATTTTTAGACTTTATTAAAAATAGTGAAAATTTGAATTTAGAAACTGCTTCTGAATATTTATTAATGGCTACATGGCTAGCATATTTAAAGTCTAAATTATTGTTGCCAGAAGATGAAGAGGATGATTTTAAAGCTTCAGAAGTAGCAGAGAAATTAAAGATACAATTAAAAAAATTAGAACTAATTAGAATTCTATCAGATCGGATGTTAGAAAAAAAAAGGTTAGGAGTTCATGTTTTTTTAAGAGGAATGAAAGGTGGTATTAGATCAATCAATACACCCGTTTATGATATTTCTTTATATGATTTATTAAAATCCTATGCAAATATACAAATGCAAAAGTCATTTCAAACAATTAATATACCAAAATTACCTGTCTTAACTACAGAAGAGGCAATTAAACAAATTAAGAATAATTTTGATAATATTTCTGATTGGAAAGATATTAGTGAATTAATTCCAAATTATTATTTAACAAAAAAAATGAATAAGTCAGGTATGGCTGGTATTTTTTCAGCAAGTTTAGAATTAACTAAAGACGGATCTATCAAAATTTTGCAAAAAAGAATATTTGATAAAATTATGATAAAGAAAGTTTCTTAATTTATGAAAAATAAAAAAAATAATATTTTGTCATTTCCTAACTCTATCTCTAAAATTGAACGTCAAGTTGAGGCAATTCTTTTCTCTGCGTCCGAACCACTAGATGTTGAAACTATTGAAAAAAGAATAAATGTTAACTCTGATTTAACCAAAGTTTTAAAAAAGATCCAAGATAATTATAAAAATAGAGGTATTAATCTTGTTTGCATTAAAGATAGATGGTCTTTTAGAACTGCTCAAGATTTATCTAAATTAATGGCATTACAAAAATCGACTCAAAGAAAGTTATCAAAAGCTACTGTTGAAACTTTAGCAATAATTGTTTACCACCAACCTGTAACTAGATCTGAGATAGAAGAAATACGTGGTGTAGCTTTTGCCACAAATACTCTTGAAATTTTGTTAGAATTAGACTGGGTAAGACCAGCTGGTAGAAAAGATACGCCTGGTAAACCTATTCAATATTCTACGACAGAAAACTTTTTAAATCATTTTAATATACAAAAAATATCTGATTTACCTACAATCGATGAATTAGGTGCCGCTGGTTTAATTGATACTTCAACTATAGACAAATCAATTTTTGGAACAGGAAAGTTTTATAAAGAACAAGCGATTGATGATAAACAGAATATTTATGAAGATATAGAGAATGCTATTAAGAAAGCTCCTGAAAAGGATGAATAAAGATATTTATTTAATTAAATTTTTTGTATATAAATAGCTTATGGGAAATATTGGTTGGACAGGTATTATAATTATTGCAATCTTAGTTGTTATTCTTTTTGGTAAAGGTAAAATTTCGAGTATAATGGGTGATTTAGCAAAAGGGATAAAAAGTTTTAAGAAAGGTATGTCTGATGAAAATTCATCTAAAGATGAAGATAGCAGCCATAACTCAGATAATTCAAATTCTGATAATAAATAATCTTAAATGCCTCAAATTGGTTGGTTAGAGATATTAGCGGTAGTCATAATCGCTATTTTAGTTTTAGGGCCAAAAGAATTTCCTATAGCTCTCAAAAAGATTGGTTCTTATATAGGAAAGTTGAAAAATGTGTTTAGCAATTTCCAAAGAACAGTTTCTTCTGTAACTGAAAATATAGATTTAGAAAAAGATATAAATGAAGATAAAAAAACTAAAGTAAATAAAGATAAGAATAATGACTAATACAAACTCATTTTCTAGTCATTTTATAGAGCTTCGATCTAGACTGATTAAAAGTATAGTATTTATTATAATCATTTTCATAGCTTCATATACTTTTGCAGAACAAATTTATAATTTCTTAGTTGAACCATATGCTAATGCTGTAAAAGACGATCAAAACTCGAGAAGACTTATTTTTACAGCTTTACATGAAACATTTATAACATATTTGAAAGTAGCATTTTTTTCAGCAATCTTTTTAGGTAGTCCTATTTTATTAATCCAAATTTATAAGTTTATTGCACCGGGCCTATACAAAAATGAAAAAAAAGCAATTTTACCATATTTAATATTTACACCCATACTCTTTTTACTAGGAGGTATTTTGGTTTATTATTTAGTAATGCCTTTAGCGATTAAGTTTTTTTTATCTTTTGAAACTGTTGGGTCAAATACAAGTCTACCAATTCAACTTGAAGCAAAAGTAAATGAGTATTTATCTTTAATTATGAGACTAATATTTGCATTTGGAATAAGTTTTCAACTTCCAATATTATTGAACTTATTAGCTAGAATAGGTGTTGTAAATTCAAATTATTTAAAAAATACAAGAAGATATGTAATAGTTATTATTTTTACTGTTGCAGCTATATTAACACCTCCAGATCCAGTTACTCAGATTGGTCTAGCTATACCTTTATTATTACTTTATGAATTATCTATATTTACAGTTAGATTTACTGAAAAAAAAAATAAAAAAGAAGAAATAAACGATGCATGATCTTAAAGACTTAAGAAATAATTTAGAAAAATATAAGAACAAATTAAAAGATAGAAATTATAGTTTTGATATTGACGAATTTATCAAGATAGATAAGCTTAATAGGGAGTTAATTAATAAAAAAGAAAAACTGGAACAAGAAAAAAAATCCTTATCAAAATCTAAAGATAGTTCAAACTTTGAAAGATCAAAAAAAATTTCAAAAGAAATTAACGAAATTTTGATTGAACAAAAAAAAACACAAGAAAAAATAAACTTAATTTTACATAATCTTCCAAATATTGCTAAAGAAGATGTGCCAATTGGTAAAAATGAAAAAGATAACAAACTTATTAGAAAATTCGGAAAAATAACTGATTTCAATTTTAAAATTAAATCACATGCTGATTTAGGAGGGAATAAAAATGGAATAGATTTTGATACTTCTGTTAAATTATCAGGATCAAGATTCGTTGTGCTTAGAGAAAAATTTGCACTTCTTGAGAGAGCTTTGATAAATTTTATGTTAGATACTCATGTAAATGAATTTAAATATTCAGAAATTTCTCCACCTTTAATTGTAAGTGATGAAGTAATGTTTGGCACAGGCCAGTTACCTAAATTTGAAGATGACCAATTCGAGATAAAATTTGACGAATCAGGGGATAGAAAATTTTTAATACCAACAGCCGAAGTTGTTCTTACTAATTTATCTAGAGAGTCAATTTTAAATATAGATGAACTTCCTCAAAGATTTGTTGCGTCTACTCCATGTTTTAGAAAAGAAGCAGGTAGTTACGGAAAAGACACTAAAGGTATGATGAGGCAACATCAATTTTATAAAGTTGAGCTTGTTAGTATAGTTGAACCAAAAAATTCTATGAAAGAACTTGATCGAATGTTAAATTGTGCAGAAGAAATTCTAATAAAATTAGAAATTCCATATCAAGTAGTTCTTTTATCATCAGGTGACATGGGCTTCAGTGCAGAAAAAACTTTTGATATTGAAGCCTGGATACCTTCAGAAAAAAAATATAGGGAAATTTCTAGTTGCTCATCTTGTGGGTCTTTTCAAGCTAGACGAATGGCCACAAAATATAAGTCAACAGAAGGAAATCAATATGTTGGAACTCTAAATGGTTCCGGGTTAGCCGTTGGAAGGTTAATGATAGCTTTATTAGAGAACAATCAAAATATTGATGGCAGTATAACTATTCCATCTGTATTAAAAAAATACATGAATAATTTGGATAAAATTTAATTATTATTCTCTTGTTAATCTGACACATTTATTATAATTATCATTTTATGAGCGGACAAGGATTTGCACAATTTATACCTCTAATTTTAATTTTTGTGATCTTTTATTTCTTTTTAATAAGGCCACAACAAAAAAGAGTTAAGGATCATAAAGCAATGGTTGAGTCTTTAAAAAGAGGTGACGAGATTATTACATCAGGTGGAATTATTGGTACTATAGAGAGAGTAATGGAAGATGATAGAATTGAAGTTTTAATTTCTGATAATACGAAGGTTCAAATTATAAGATCAACAATAACTAGTTTACTTAAAAAAGAAGAAATCAAAAAATAATTCTTTTTTGTGCTTAATTTTTCAAAAATAAATGTTTTTTTAATTTATTTTCTTTTAGTATTTCTATCACTATTTGCAGCTTTAAATTTTCAAAGTAAAGATAATATAATTCTAGAAAAAAAAGTTAATTTAGGATTGGATTTACAAGGTGGATCGTACTTACTTTTAGAAATTGATACAGATCCTTTAATAAAAGAAAAAATTCAATCAAAAGTAATTCCCTTGAAAAAGTTACTAAAAGAAAACAATCTAGAATATAAGAATTTTGAAATCAATGAAAACAGTATTTCGTTTGACTTAAATGATATAGACAAGTTTGAAGTAATTTTTTTTAGTAAAAAAAAAAATATTCTAAATCCTTTTATTGATAAATATAGAGTTCATGAACTAGATCTTGAAATTCAAGAAAACAAAAATTTAAAAATTTTTTTTTCTAAATTCGGAAAATTAACAATTAATAATGCTGCTTTAAATCAATCTATAGAAATAGTGAGAAGAAGAATAGATGATGTTGGTACTAAGGAACCAACAATTTTACAAAGGGGAGAGAAGAGGATTTTAGTTGAACTACCAGGCTTAAAAAATCCTGAAAGAATTAAAAGTCTTTTAGGAAAAACAGCGCAATTAAATTTTAGGCTCGTTACTGAAAATAACGAATTCGGGGTAGATAAAATGGTTTCAGAAATTGGAGAAGATTTAAATGTAAGTAAAAGAATAGTGATGAGCGGAGAGAATCTTGTAGATGCTCAACCAAGATTTGATAATCAATCAAATCAACCTGTAGTTTCTTTTACTTTAGATAGAATTGGTGCCCAAAAATTTGGAAGAACAACAACAGATAATGTAGGAAAAAGATTAGCTATTATTTTAGACGGCAAGATTATAAGTGCTCCCTCAATAAATGAAGCAATTACTTCTGGAAGTGGAATAATATCTGGTAATTTTAATTTTCAAGAAGCTACTGATTTATCCTTATTACTAAGATCTGGAGCATTACCTACTCCTCTTAATGTAGTAGAAGAAAGATCTGTTGGCCCTGATTTGGGTAAAGATTCTATTAAATCAGGAGTTATATCTCTTATTGTTGGATTTATTTTTGTTATTTTATTTATGATTTATAAATATAGAATTTTTGGATTTGTTGCTAATTTAGCATTGTTAGCTAATTTAATTATGTTGGTTGGTGTTTTAACATTGTTAGAAGCTACATTAACATTACCAGGTATAGCTGGTATTATACTTACAGTTGGAATGGCAGTGGACGCTAACGTTCTAATTTTTGAGAGAATAAAAGAAGAATTGAAAACAGAAAAATCTATAATTCATGCTTTTGATTTAGGCTATACCAAAGCTAAGATTACTGTGTTGGACGCTAATATTACAACTCTAATAGCGGCAGTCATTCTCTTTGCATTTGGTTCGGGGCCCATAAAGGGATTTGCTATTACATTAGGAATAGGAATAATAACTACTTTGTTCTCTGCTTATTTTTTAGCTCGTCATTTAACTTCAATAATAGTTTTGAATAAAAAAGAAGGAACTATCAAATTATAATGAATAGAAATATAAATTTTTCTTCAAAATTTAAATTAGCAAATATCCTATCACTAATATTTTTTATTATCAGTGTTTTATTAATTTATTTTAAAGGACTTAATTATGGCATTGATTTTAAAGGAGGTACTTTGATCGAACTAAGAACAGAAAGCACTAATGTTAATATATCTGAAATTAGATCTTCTTTAAATTCAATGAATTTGGGCGATGTTAATGTAAAAGATTTTGGTAAAAAGGGTGATTACTTAATAAAAGTTGAACAAAAAACTGATGATAACAACAATCTAATTCCTGAAATTAAGAAATTATTAACAAATAATTTAAATGCTGAAATAAATTTTAGAAGAGTGGAAAATGTAGGCCCTAAAGTAAGTGCTGAACTTTTACAATCAGGAATAATAGCAATCTCACTTTCATTAGCTGCTATGCTGTTTTATATTTGGATAAGATTTGAGTGGCAGTTCAGTATAGGATCTATTATAGCTTTATTTCATGATGTTATAATAACTATTGGAATATTTTCTATTTTATCTTTAGAAATAAATCTTTCAATAATTGCAGCAGTACTTACAATAGTTGGATATTCTATGAATGATACAGTGGTTATACATGATCGTATTAGAGAAAATCTCAATAAATATATAAAGCTTAACATTAGCGAAACTGCCAATCTTTCAATTAACGAAACATTGTCTAGAACAATTATAACTTCTGTTACTACGTTATTAGCCTTGTCATCTATTTATATTTTAGGAGGTGAAATTTTAAAAGGTTTTTCATTTGCAATGATACTTGGGGTTATCATCGGAACTTACTCATCTATTTTTGTAGCAGCTCCTGTATTGAAATTTTTTAAAGTCAGCTACAAAACATTAGAAAAAAAAGAAGAAAAAATTGTCCCTTAAATCTTAGTACAAGTTTTGTGCTGCTACCATTGTTAATAACATTGGAAAAGATAGAAGAGTGTTAGTTCTAGAAAATAGCATAGCAGTTTTAGCAGATTTCATCTTTTCTTCAGGAGTACACTCAACCATTCCCAAAGCTTTTTTTTGGTTCGGCCATATAACAAACCAAACATTATAAGCCATTATAATACCTAGCCACATTCCAATACCAATTGCAGTATTTTTTCCATATCCACTTCCTATTCCTAATGTCATTGCTTGATGAGCATATCCATTAAGATAAGATACAATTAAGCCTGTTATGATTGTTCCTAATGCTGCCCATCTGAACCAAAACAAGGCCTTTGGTGCTATAACTTTTCCAATAGCAGGTTTTTGTTCATCTGGAATATTTGGCATAGATGGTATTTGAACGAAATTAAAATACCATAACAAACCAATCCACATTATTCCTGTAAGAACGTGAAGGTATCTAAACAACCAACTAAAAAAATATCTATCTAAAGCAAAACCATCTCCTCCAAAATGTAATCCTATTAATAGTAGTATGGCTATAGCTAGAGAATAATGAACTGTTTTAGATAGTGATTGTAAAATAGAAGTCATAGTTAATTATATCATAAATATTTATTTTTAGGCAGTTTTTTTCATGTTAGAATTTCCCAATAATTCTTTAATAAAATTACCTGTGTAGCTATCTTTTACCTGGGAAATTTTTTCTGGGGATCCTTCAGCTATAATTTTTCCTCCATTTACACCTCCTTCAGGACCCATATCTATAATATGGTCAGCTGTTTTTATTACATCTAAGTTATGCTCTATTACTACGACTGTATTACCTGTATTAACAAACGCTTGTAATATTTCTAATAACTTTTTAATATCATGGGAATGTAAACCAGTAGTTGGCTCATCAAGTATATACAACGTTCTTCCAGTTGGTCTTTTTGATAGCTCTTTAGCTAACTTTATTCTTTGAGCTTCACCTCCTGAAAGAGTAGTTGCCTGTTGACCAATTCTCATATATCCCAAACCAACGTGTTTTAATGTAATTAGTTTTGATCTAATATTTTGAATATTTTCAAAAAATTCACAGCCTTCATCAACTGTCATGTCTAAAATTTCAGCTATATTTTTATTTTTAAATCTTATCTCAAGCGTTTCTCTGTTATATCGCGCTCCTTTACATGTGTCACAAGGAATAAATACGTCTGGAAGAAAATGCATTTCATAAGTTATAACTCCATCACCCTCACATGTCTCACATCTTCCTCCTTTAACATTAAAAGAATATCTTCCAACTTTGTAACCTCGTGCTTTAGATTCTGGCAACCCAGCAAACCATTCTCTTATAGGTCCAAATGCTCCAGTATAAGTTGCTGGATTAGATCTAGGAGTTCTACCAATTGGAGATTGATCAATGTCAATTATCTTATCAATTAATTCTGTACCTTTAAATCCAGTGAAAGCTTTAGGCACCTTCCTGCTTTTATTTTTATTTAACATTAAGTTAAAAGCATTATACAAAGTATGTAAAATTAAGGTAGATTTACCACTACCGGACACACCTGTTACACAGCAAAAAGTTCCAACAGGTATTTTTAGATTAACTTTTTTTAAATTGTTTCCACTAGCACCTGATATTTCTATAAATCTTCCATTTTTTGCAGTTCTTCTTTTTCTCGGAATAGGGATAAACTTTTTACCAGATAGATAATTTCCAGTAATACTCTTTTCATTTTTAATAATTTCTTTTACATTTCCCTCTGCAACTATTTGCCCTCCATTCAAACCTGCTTCAGGACCAATATCAATAATATGGTCAGAATTTTCCATTGTTTCAATATCATGCTCCACCACTATAACTGTGTTACCTAAGTCTCTAAGTTTTTTTAAAGCAGTAATTAATTTTTTATTATCCCTTTGATGTAATCCTATTGAAGGTTCATCTAAAACATACAGTACTCCTGTTAAACCAGAACCAATTTGAGATGCCAATCTTATCCTTTGTGCTTCTCCACCTGAAAGTGTGCCTGACTCTCGTGATAAAGTTAAATAGTTTAAACCAACATTTAATAAAAAATTCAACCTTTCATTAATTTCTTTTAAAATATGTTGAGCAATCTTATTTTCTCTGTCATTTAAAACATTTGATAAATTATCAAACCATTTTTGTGCGTCATCAATAGATTTTTCTGTTATTTCACTTATATTTAATGAATTAATTTTGACGCAAAGGGCTTCATCTTTTAATCTCATACCTTTACATTTTTCGCAATTCGACTCACTTTGGTACTGAGAAATCTCTTCTCTTTTCCATTCACTATCAGTTTCAAGATAACGTCTTTCCAAATTATTTATAACACCTTCAAAAGTTTTTTTGGTACTATATGACTCGTATCCATCATCATAAGAAAATCTTATTTCTTCTTCATCGGAACCATATAAAATTATATCTTGAATTTTTCTTTGAATTTTTTTCCACGGTGTTGAAAGAGAGAATTTATAGTGTTTTGCCAAAGAAGCTAAAGTTTGCGCATAATACATAGAAGTCGATTTTGCCCAGGGTTCTATTGCACCATCTTGTAAACTTTTTTTAGGATCGCTAATTACTAAATTTGGGTCAACATTTAAATTATGACCTATACCCTCACATTCTTCACAAGCTCCAAAAGGTGAGTTAAACGAAAATAGTCTTGGTTCAATCTCTTCTATTGTAAAACCACTTTCTGGACACGAAAATTTTGAGGAAAATGTGATACTTTCAATCTTTCTAAATTTCTTTGGTAAAGTTTCATTTTCGTATTCAACCACTAATAACCCATTTGATAAGTTTACAGCAGTTTCTACACTATCAGCAAGTCTATTTCCTATTTTTGAGCTAAGTATAATTCGGTCAACTACAATAGAAATATCGTGTTTAATTTTTTTATTGAGACTAGGAAAATCATTAATGTCATAATATTCACCATCTACTTTTACCTTACTAAAACCTCTTTTTTTATAGTTCAGAATATCTTTTTTATATTCACCTTTTCTTCCTCTTACGATAGGAGACAACAAGTATATTGTACTATCTTTAGGTAAAGTGTTTATTTTATCAACCATTTCACTTATTGGCTGGGAAAGAATAGGTTTTCCGGTAAAAGGAGAATAAGGAATACCTACTCTAGCAAACAATACTCTCATATAGTCGTATATCTCTGTTACAGTAGCTACAGTAGATCTAGGGTTTTTAGACGTATTTTTTTGTTCTATTGAAATAGCTGGACTCAATCCTTCTATTAAATCAACTTTAGGCTTCTTCATTTTATCTAAAAACTGTCTAGCGTAAGATGATAAGCTTTCAACATAACGTCTTTGTCCTTCAGCGTAAATTGTATCAAATGCTAAAGATGATTTTCCAGACCCAGATAAGCCAGTAATGACAACTAATTTCTCTTTGGGTATTTCAAGAGAAACGTTTTTTAGATTGTGTTCTTTGGCGCCTTTTACAACGATTTTTTTCAACATATTTATTCTATAAAATAATAATGATCTTATATTTATTATTCAATTATGATATAAATATTAAAAATTTTAACAAATTAAATCACAAATTTAGTCTAAATTATTATGGCAGGCAGTTTAAATAAAGTACAAATAATAGGTCGTTTAGGCGCAGACCCAGATATCAAACAAATGGTTAATGGAAAAAACGTTGCTAGATTAAGCGTAGCAACCAGCCAAACATGGAAAGATAAATCTAGTGGAGAGCGAAAAGAAAAAACAGAGTGGCATAGAGTAGTAATATTTAATGAAGGCTTGATTAATGTAGTTCAGCAATATCTAAAAAAAGGAGCAAACGTTTATATAGAAGGTCAATTAAGCACTAGGAAATGGAAAGACGAAACTTCTGGACAAGACAAATATTCAACTGAAATAGTTCTTCAAGGTTATAACTCTAGCTTAACTATGTTAGACACCAGAAATAGCAAATCTAGCGAAGGTAACCTAGTAAGTGAAAATAAAAGCTCCCTTCCAAACAATAATGTAAATCAGGATACCTCTGATTTAGATGACGAAATTCCATTTTAAAATACTATGGAAAAAACCAGATTAGAGAATAAATCATTTAAACCTATTTTTGTGCAAGATGAAATGAGTTCATCTTATCTATCATACGCTATGAGCGTAATAGTAAGTAGAGCTCTACCAGACGTAAGAGATGGTCTAAAGCCAGTTCATAGAAGAATAATTTATGCAATGTATAAAGGTGGGTATGATTGGTCTAAACCTTTCAGAAAATCTGCAAGAATAGTAGGGGATGTAATTGGTAAGTATCATCCCCATGGCGACCAATCAGTTTACGATGCCTTAGTTAGACTAGTTCAAGATTTTTCAATGAGTGTGCCTCTTATTTCTGGGCAAGGAAATTTTGGATCAATCGATGGAGATCCTCCTGCAGCTATGAGATATACAGAAACCAAACTTGGTAAAATTGCACAGTTTTTAACAGAAGATTTAGAAAAGAATACAGTTAATTATAGAAATAATTATGACGAGACAGAGAAAGAACCTGAAGTTTTGCCTTCACAATATCCGAATATTTTAGTTAATGGGGCAGGAGGTATTGCTGTCGGTATGGCGACAAGTATACCACCTCATAATTTGGGAGAAATAATTAATGCTACAGTTGCATATATTGGAAATAAAGATATTACTGTAAGTCAGTTAATGAAACATGTGCCAGGCCCTGATTTCCCAACTGGAGGAATAATTATTGGCAAAGATATTCTTAAGCAGGGTTACAATAAAGGAAGAGGTTCGTTTAAAATTAGAGGTGAAATAGATTTAGAAGAAAAAAAAGGAGGAAGAGAGTGTTTAATAATAAGGTCTATACCCTATCAAGTAAATAAATCTTCCCTAATTGAAAAAATAGCTCAACTAGCTAGAGACAAAAAGGTTGACGGCATAAGGGACATCAGAGATGAGTCAAATAGGGAAGGTATTAGAGTTGTTATCGAATTAAGAAAATCTGTAGAACCAGAAACAATTAGAAGACAGTTATATAAATTAACAAATATAGAAACCTCTTTTGGTTTTAATACTCTTGCAATTGTAAATAACAAACCAAAAATATTAAATCTTAAAGAATTTATATCAGAATTTTTAAAATTTAGAGAAGATACTGTAACTAAAAGAATTAAGTTTGATTTAAAAAGAGCAGAGGAACGAGCACACATATTGATTGGCTTAGCAGCAGCAGTAGAAAATATTGACACTATAATTAAGATTATCAAAAGTTCAAAAGATACTGATAGCGCTAGAAAAAATTTGTTAACAAAAAAATGGAAAATTAAAAAAAGTGTAAAATTAATTTCAATAATAGAAAAAAAGAAAAACGTGTTATCTTATCAATTATCCCTTGTTCAAGTAAATTCAATTTTAGAATTAAGATTACAAAAATTAACTGCATACGGAATTGAAGAAATTGAAACTGAAATAAGTAAATTGTCAAATTTAATTATTGATTATAAAAAGATTATTAATTCAAAAAAAGAACTTTACAAACTTATTGTTAAAGAGCTGGATAATATAAAAGAAAAATTTGCTTCTCCTCGCAAAACAAAGATAATTGATGCTGTACTGAATTACAATATTGAAGAGACGATTCAAAAAGAGTCAGTAGTAATAAGTATCACTAATCAAGGTTATATTAAAAGAAGTCCATTAAGTTCACTTAAAGCACAGAAAAGAGGAGGAAAAGGAAAAACAGGCATATCTACAAGAGAAGAAGATTTTGTTGTCCAAATATTCACTGCAAACACTCATACACCTGTTCTTTTTTTTTCAACTCAAGGCTTAGTTTATAAAATTAAAGCTCATAAAATTCCTGAAGGAACAGCTGCTTCTAAAGGAAAATCAATTTTTAATATACTACCATTAAAAAATCACCATGCAATCAGCTCAATTATGCCTTTGCCTGAAGATGAGTCTGAATGGAAAAATATGATGGTAGTTTTCGCTACAGAGAAAGGGAACGTAAGGAAAAATACTTTAGAGGATTTTATTAATATAAATAACAGCGGTAAAATTGCTATGAAATTGGATCAAGATGATAAAATTATAGGTGTTAAAATATGTAAAGATGATCAAGACATCTTATTAAGCACCCAATTTGGAAAATGTATAAGATTTAAATCAAAAAAATTGAGACTATTTAAAGGTAGATCATCAAAAGGCATTAAAGGAATCAAATTAAATGAAAAAGATAAAGTTATTGCACTAACTGTTCTGGATAAATCAAATTTAAGTGCTGACTCAATTAAAAAAGATAAAAAAATTAAAAACGGTATAGATAATTTTATACTATCTGTATCTGAAAATGGATATGGGAAAAGATCTTCTTATTTAGATTATAGAGTTACCAATAGAGGTGGTAAAGGAATTATTGGAATTATTAATTCTCCAAGAAACGGAAATATAGCAGCATCTTTGGTGGTAAAAGAAGGTGATGAGATTATCCTCTCAACTGATAAAGGTAGTATAATGAGATGCGCAGTAAAAGAAATTAGAATTGCAGGCAGAAATACGCAGGGTGTAAGAATAAAAAAACTTTCTGGTAATGAAAAAGTTGTTTCTGTTATTAAAATAGAAGATAATATTCAATAATAATGAAAACAGCAATTTACCCAGGAACCTTTGATCCTATGACTTACGGTCATATCGATGTTATTAAAAAATCTTTGAAGATATTTGACAGAGTAGTTGTAGCAGCAACAGATAATATAAATAAAAATTATTTTTTTCAAATTGAAGATAGAATTTTAATAATTAAAGATTCATTATTTAAAGATTTAAAATTAAACAAAAATAAAATTCAGGTCGTTTCATTTGATACTCTTACAATAAATATTTGTAAAAAATATAATGCCTCGGTTATTATAAGAGGTCTACGAGCAGTTTCAGATTTTGAATATGAGTTTCAATTAGCAGGAATGAATAAAAAATTAAATAACAATATTGAAACAATTTTTTTGATGTCCGAAATAGAAAATCAAATTATTTCATCAAACTTTGTTAAAGAAATATCAAAATTAAATGGTAATATTAATAAGTTTGTTACAAAATCAACTGTTAAAAAGCTTAAAAATAAGTTTAATGAAGAAATTTAGTTGTTTATTTATATTAATTTTTAGTTTACTAAGTTCGGGCTTAGATGCTAAACAAAACATTATGATCTTAAAATTAAAATACGGTGAAGTTGAAATTGAACTATACCCGGATAAAGCTCCAAATCATGTAGAAAGATTTAAAAAGCTGGCTGATGAAGGAAAATATGATAATGTAGTTTTTCATAGGGTAATAGATGGGTTTATGGCTCAAACCGGTGATGTAAAATTTGGGAATACAACTAGTCCAGATTTTAATTTATCACTAGCCGGAACAGGCGGATCAGAATTACCAAATGTTAAATCTGAGTTTACAGATATATCTCATGTAAGAGGGATTTTATCTGCAGCCAGATCTTCAGACCCAGATAGTGCTAACAGTCAATTTTTTATTTGTTTTGATTCAGCTCCTCACTTGGACAGGCAGTACTCTGCATTTGGCAAAGTTATAAAAGGAATGGAATTCGTAGATCAAATTAAAAAAGGTGAACCAAATAGTGGTTCGGTTTCAGATCCAGATAAGATTATAAGTCTCAAATCTAAATAAAATTAATGTCTAAGAAGGATTTTTCATTTGAGTTGATAACTCAGATTGATAACGCAAGACTAGGTAAAATTCATACATCTAGAGGTATCATAGATACGCCAGCCTTTATGCCAGTTGGTACTCAAGGAACTGTAAAAGGTGTTTTTACTGATGATATCTTAAAAACTGGTTCTCAAATAATATTAGGAAATACATACCATCTATTGTTAAGACCAGGAATTAATATAATTGAAAAATTTAATGGTCTTCATAATTTTATGAATTGGCAAAAACCAATATTAACTGACTCTGGAGGTTATCAAATTATGTCTTTATCAAAACTTAATAAGATTGATAAGGAAATTGGTGCAATATTTACTTCTCATATTGATGGTAAAAAAATAATTTTAAGTCCAGAAAAAAGTGTTCAAGTTCAAAAAGTCATAAATTCAGATATCGTGATGGTCCTAGATGAGTGTCCTAAATTAACCAAAGATAAAAGGATTTTATCTAAAGCCATAGATGTTTCTACTAGTTGGGCCTCTAGGTGTAAAGTAGAATTTGGCATGGATAAATCAAAAGCTTTATTCGCTATTGCTCAAGGAGGTTTGGATAAAGAACTTCGAATAGAGAGTATTCAAAAATTAATTGAGATAAATTTTGATGGTTATGCTTTAGGTGGTTTAGCAGTAGGGGAGTCACAAAAAGAAATGTTTGAAATATTGGTAGATGTTGTTAAATTTTTACCGCTAAATAAACCCAGGTACTTAATGGGTGTTGGTACCCCATCCGATATTCTCGGTGCAGTAAATGAAGGAATTGATATGTTTGATTGTGTTCTACCTACTAGATCAGGAAGAACAGGTCTTGCATTTACTTGGGAAGGCAAATTAAATCTTAAAAACTCTAAATATCAAAATGACAAGTCGCCTCTTGATAAAGATTGTGAAATTAGAAACCTAAATAAGTACTCAAAAAGCTATCTTAACCATTTAATCAAAACCAATGAAATGATGGCATCAATGTTGATTTCACTCCACAATATCAATTTTTATCAGGAATTTATGAGTGAAATAAGAAAAAATATTAAGAGCGGCACTTTTGCTGCTTTTTATAAAAAATATATCGATTATTTTAAATAATTAGTATTTGAAATTCGTGTTATAAAATTATAAAAGAATTTCTTTAAGGGCCCTTAGCTCAGTTGGTAGAGCACCTCCCTTTTAAGGAGGGTGTCGATGGTTCGAGTCCATCAGGGCTCACCAAAATTTAGTTATACGTTTATAGGTGGATATTTTATCATTACCTCTTCTATCCATCTATTTAAATTATCAATTCTTTTTTTACTAGACGGATGAGTACTCAAGAATGCTGGTGGTTCTTTACCTTTATTTTTTTCTGCCATTCTTTGCCATAATTTCACTGACTCTCTTATATCGTAACCAGCTAATGAGGAGAAAATTAAACCTAGATAATCTGCTTCAGTTTCTTGCTTTCTACCAAATGGATTAAATATTCCAATTCTAAAGATATCCATACCAGTATTTTGACCTATAGTATTTCTTGTTCTATTAATTGCTCCTCCTAAAAAAATGTCTGCAACAGTTGTACCTAAATTTATTGTCATTGCTTGGCTAGCTCTTTCAACAGAATGTTTTGCCACTGCATGCGCAATTTCATGTCCCATAACAATAGATAATGCATTGGTGTTTTTTGTTATTTTAAGTAATCCAGTGTAAACAGCAATTTTACCTCCTGGCATACACCAAGCGTTAACAATTTTATCATTATCAACTAAGACATAATCCCAATCAAAATTTTTTGTGGGATCTTCTTCACCTTTCTTTATAAAAAAAGAACTTACAGCTGTTTCAATTCTTTTACCTATATCTATAACTTCATTAAATTGTCTACCCTTTTGAATCAATTTTGCTTTAATTTTAAATTTCTCATAAGCAGCGGCAGCTTGATTATTTATTTTTGCTTCAGGAATTAAAGAGAGTTGTCTCCTATCTGTAATGGGGACAGTAGTGCACGAAGGCAAAATTAGTGAACAACAACCACAACCAAATAAGCCAAGAAATTTTCTTCTATTTATGTTATACATAATTGTAGATTCATGATTTTAAATAATAAATTATTAATTGCAATTTTTATATTAATATTGATCTTTATAATATATTCGAGTTATTCATAATTATGTCAAACAAATCAATGAAAAAATCACTATTTTCCAGATTGAGAAATAATTTTATTGCAGGGATAGTTGCGCTTATTCCAATAGGTATCACACTGTACTTAACTTTATTTATTATTAAATTATCAACAAATTTAATTCCTAAAGAAATAAATCCAAATAATTATTTACCTTTCGACATACCTGGTTTGGAAATATTAATCGCTTTAATCTTAATAACATTTGTTGGTTGGCTTTCATTATCTTTTCTGGGAAAAAAATTTTTTGAATTATTTAACAGTATATTAAAAAGGATTCCTATCTTAAGGACTATTTACTCAGCCATCGGTCAGATGACAGAGAGTTTTACAAAGAGCGATAAAGACAAAAGTAGCGTTGTTCTTCTAGAGTATCCAAGAAAAGGAGTTTGGGCAGTAGGTTTTGCCACCAAAGAAAATCAAGGAGTTATATCAAAAAAACTTAACGAAAATTTAGTAAATGTTTTTTTACCTACAACACCAAATCCTACAAGTGGTTTTTTATTAATGGTGCCAAAAAAAGATCTAATATATTTAGATGTAAGTTTTGAGCAAGCCTCTAAATTCATAGTATCGGCAGGAACTTCAGATATAAGTTAATCCATCTTTTGATTTATTATCTCCGCTTTATCAAATAACTTGAGTAAAAAACTATATTTTATATTATTTACCTCTAAATCAATTTTTTTTATATATTTTTCAGCTAATAAAAATAAGTCAATATGTATAATCGGGTCAGCAAACTTAAAACTTTTAGAACCACTCTGTTGAAAGCCAATAATATCTCCATAACCTCTTAAGCTCATGTCCTTTTCAGCAATATAAAATCCATCATCTGACTCTTTCAAAATTTTAATTCTTTTAATTGCGTTTTTACTAAGTCCTTCTTTAAATAAGAGAATGCACATGCCTTGCTTTTCTCCTCTTCCAACTCGACCTCTAAGTTGGTGGAGTTGAGCCAAACCAAATTTGTTAGCATTTTCAATTATGATAAGACTCGCATTTGGAAAATCAATACCTACTTCTATTACTGTAGTAGACACTAAAATTAAGATTTCTTTATTTAAAAACTTTCTTAATATTATTTCTTTTTCGTCTTTTTCAAGCGCACCATGAATTAATCCAACTTTATTAGGAAACTTTTGATTAATTATATCGAATTTTTTCTTTGCAGATGTGTAATCTAAAAACGAGGACTCTTCAATCAGAGGGCATACCCAAAAAACTTGTTCATTAACATTTAATTTTTTTCTAATTAATGGCCAAAGTTCATTAGTTTTTGTCTCTGGTTTACTCAATGTAACTATCTTTTTTCTTTTATTTGGTTTTTCAGTAATTTTAGAAACATCCATATCTCCATAAATTGACATCATCATAGTTCTTGGTATTGGCGTAGCAGATAGTAAAAGTACATCACAATTATCTCCACCTTTTTTTGCTAAATTTGATCGTTGTTTCACACCAAATTTATGTTGTTCATCAATTATTGATAAGCCTAAATTTGAAAAGTTAATTTTTTTTTGAAATAATGAATGAGTGCCAATTATAAAGTCTATTTTTCCATTTTCAAGATTTTCAATAACTTTTTTTCTTTTACTTATTTCAGTTTTACCAGTAAGGAAATCAATTCTGAAATTGGTATTTAAAAAAAGTTTGCAAGCCAAATCAAAATGTTGTTTTGCAAGTATTTCAGTCGGTGCCATAAGTGCACATTGCCAGCCACTTTCGATTACATTTGCTGCTGCCAAGAAAGAAACAATTGTTTTTCCTGAACCTACATCGCCCTGTATAATTCTGAACATTCTTGTTTTAGATTTTAGGTCTTCATTAATTTCAGAAAGAACTGTATTTTGACTTTTCGTAAGTTTAAAAGGTAACTCTTTTAATATTTCTCCTGAAAATTTATTTTTAAATTTTTTTGGTTTTTTAATTCTTTTTATTTTTTTTCTATTATTAGATAAAACAAGCAAATTTGCACATAATTCGTCAAAAACCATTCTCTTATATGACCTAGATAAATTATCTTTACCATCTTTAGTTTTGTGTAAAGCGATTATATTTTCTTTCCAACTTAAAAATTTTTGTTCCTTAAGAAAACTCTTTTTATGCCAATCTTCAATATCTGGAAGATTATTTATAACTTGTTCAGATATTAATCTATATTTTTTTTCATTAACACCTTTTGTTAATGAATACTTAGGTATTAGGCGTTTTACGTAGTCTTTGTTATCAATTGTAGTTACATAATCTGGATTAGTAATTTGGTACTTTTTGTTAAAAAAAGACACTTTGCCACTTATTACAACAATTTTGTTAATAGGAAAAATTTTTCTTAAATAACCCTCTCTGCTATTAAAATATGTTATTTCTATTTTACCGCTATTGTCTTCGCAAAGTATCTTATTTGGTAAGTTTCTTATTCTTGGAAAGTTTAATTTAAGAACCTTGACTTCTATTGTTTGAATTTTTCCTATTTCTAGGTTATTAATTTTTACTATTCTAGATCTATCTGTTTCTGAATATGGCAAATTTAACACTATATCCTTAATTTTTTCGATCTTTTTATTTTTTAAATAACTAGCTAATTGTTTACCTACGCCTTTCAATTTCCTTACATCTCTAAAAATAATATCTTTTTTTAATAAATCCATTAATTAATGTATAATATATTTTTAATATGAATGAATTAGAAATATTTAAAAAAAAATTATTATACAGATCTAGCTACAGAGGCACTAAGGAAATGGATATTTTGTTAAGTGAATTTGTAAAAAAAAATATCAATAAATTAAATAAAGAGCAACTTATTGAATTAGATAAATTTTTAAGTTTTGAGGATGAAATTATATTAAACTTCTACAATTATTCAATTATCGAGAAAAATATAGATAAAAATAAAATCTCGAAGATATTTCAAAAATTTCGCCTTTAATGGCGGAGAGGGTGGGATTCGAACCCACGAACGAGTTGCCCCGTTGCTGGTTTTCAAGACCAGTGCTTTCAACCGCTCAGCCACCTCTCCTTG
>MDTB01097958.1_pt1 | contig 22819 bp, 21 predicted proteins | sample 811161 | NCBI WGS metagenome assembly MDTB01 (sample SAMN05326650, study PRJNA326480) | marine metagenome | isolation source: seawater | place: Mediterranean Sea | collected 2009 | reverse complement strand
TCAAGAGCGATGCATCATGCTCGGTGTTACGGGGAGCGGCAAGACCTTCGCTATGGCCAACATGATTGAACGACTCAACATTCCCACGTTGATTCTCAGTCACAACAAAACGCTTGCACGTCAGTTGTATCACGAAGTTGCTGGCTATTTTCCCGAAAATGCCGTTGAGTACTTCGTTTCACATTATGATTATTATCAGCCCGAGGCTTACCTCGCTAAACGTGATTTGTACATTGACAAAGAGATGTCGATCAACGAACGAATCGAACAAGAGCGGTTTGCAGCGGTTGCGAGCCTCGTCAGCCGACCTGACTGTGTCATTGTTTCATCCGTCTCTTGCATCTACGGTCTCAACCCACCAGAAACCTTCCTTGAACATCACGCTCGTGTCCACAGGGGGCAAGAAATCGACCCACAGGACCTTGTCCGAGAGTTGGTTGCCCTTCAATACACTCGAACCACGACGGATTTATCGAGAGGTGAATGCAGACTTCGTGGGGAGGTTCTCGATGTATGGATGCCTTCTCGAGATGATCCGTTGCGGATTCGGTTTGATCTCGATGGAGTAACCCATGTACAGGTCTGTGACCCTGTTTCATGGGAAGTCTTGGATGACCTTGATGAGGCTTGGATTCATCCAAAGGAGTTCTTTATGACCAGTCAGGAGCGGTTTGAACAAGCCCTTGAGAGCATCGAAGACGAGCTTCAACTTCGCCTCACTGAATTCGATATGCAGAACAAATTCATCGAGCGTCATCGACTCGAACAACGGACACAATACGATCTTGAGATGCTACGGGAGATTGGGCACTGCCAGGCGATTGAGAACTATTCATTGCACTTTGACGGAAGAGAACCCGGAGAGCGTCCTTACTGTCTTCTGGATTTCTTTGCTGCATGCGCTCGACAGTTCCATGGAGATCCACAAAAATTCCTTGTCATTATGGACGAGTCACACGTCACATTGCCTCAGGTTGGCGGCATGTACTTTGGTGATAAATCCCGTAAAGATAGCCTCATTGAGCATGGATTCCGATTGCCAACCGCAGCCGATAACCGCCCGTTAAAGATGCCAGAGTTCCAGCACTTGGTTCCCCAAATGGTCTATGTTTCCGCAACACCGGGTGAACGTGAATTGCGTCACCTCTGTGAGATAACGAAACAAAAGGTTCCACTTGGATTGGAACACGTTGCTTCTGCAGGGGGAGCCCGCCCCGGTGAAAAGAAGAAAAAACACCCAGATTCGGAGACCATGTACGAACTCCTGCAATCCATTCAGGGGATTGCTAAAATGGAGTTGCGGCCGACGGGCCTTCTCGACCCAAACATCGAAGTTCGCCCTACAGAGGGGCAAATCGCCGACCTTCTCTCAGAAATCAATCTGCGAATCGAAAAAGGCGAACGCTGTCTTGTGACGGTTCTCACCATCAAGTTCGCCGAAGAAGTCGCTGAATACCTCAATCGGATGGGGGTTCGCTCGCATCATCTCCACTCCGAGATCGATACAATCGAGCGAACTGAAATCCTCAATGCCCTCCGTATCGGCCACATCGATGTCGTGGTAGGAATCAACCTGCTTCGGGAAGGATTGGACATTCCGGAAGTGAGTCTTGTGGCTATCTTTGATGCTGATCGGCAAGGTTTCTTACGAAACGAGCGGTCACTGCTACAGACGATTGGTCGCGCTGCTCGAAACGAAAACGGTAGGGTCTTGCTGTATGCCGATGGCATGAGTCCTGCGATGGAAGCCAGTATACGACAAACATTGGAACGTAGAAAGCGTCAGGACGCTCACAACAAGGCCAACGGTATCGTTCCAAGAACCATCATCAAAGCCTTGCCGCAGATGGGAGCTGAGACAGATGAACTGATCTCTGGCACTGCCACTGCGAAAGACGGTAAACGCCGGCTTGTTGCAAAGAAGGGCGGTCGAAAGGATGGTGATTGGGCTTCGAAATTCAATCTTGGAGCAGGCGCCTGGGCACAATCAGAAAGAAAAACTCCAATTGAAAATTCAAATATTCAATTGACTTATGACGAGCCTGACGATGTCAAATCCAACCTTACCCCCGAACAACGAATGGACTTGTTGAAGGAATTGAAAGCAGCCATGAAAGAGGCTGCAAAGCAACTCGATTTCGAGGAAGCAGCTCGTTTACGTGACCGTATCTTCGAGCTCGAGCAAACCTTGTGACTACGTTGAGAGGCGGTATGCAGCTGCTTCGAGCGTTTCGTTTTCCTGACGCAGTGAGCGGATGTATCGTGCAATCGTTTCATCTGAATCGCGGAGATCATACAGGTCACCAACCCACTCGAGTGGCTCATCGAGTGAATGCTGGGAACCAGATTCAAACGCTCGCCAGATGGAGCATTCGCTTCCATCTCGAGCCATGGTTTGCAAAAACCAAGGGATGGTATCCAGTGGTGTTTGGCAGGTCAGATTTGCTTCGGTTACTGTAACCACCCAACAGCGACCGTGGCTGCAAGGGATGTCTGCAGCCTTCAGGAATTCAAGGACATCATCCCGTTCTGCACCCGGTTGAAGCCAAACAAAGGGTATGGCTCTGCCCTCAAGCAACCATTGTCGCAGCGCTGCAAGGACACGGTCAGGTGAAAGAAACAAAACAAACAATTCAGGTTCGAGGCTTTGCCATGGATCGCTGCGAATTGGTCGTCCGAGGATGGTATTCCCTGCATCCTTTGGGTGGACAGGTACCATTCGATACCCCAAATGCCCGGCGTCGTGGAAAGCTTGGTGTGCAGGCCGGTCACTTCGCAATCCAGCACCGAGAACGTGAACGGACTGAATTGATTGCAACCATTCATCATCTTTCATGATAAACCCTGACGACCGTTTGTTTTCAAAGGCTGTTTGCCTGTGGGGGAAAACTGCGATTCAAAAGGTGATGCAGTTTTTTAGAATCATGAACTACCTTATTATTGGCGGAAACAGTGACATAGCGACCGATGTTATCAACCGTTTATCAGACGCAGGACATCACATCCACGCACTGGTTCGCAACGAAGAGGATGCGAATCGGTTGCAATCGCAGGGTTTCAGCACAACCATCGGGGACGCAACGAAAGAGGATGACATCAAACAATGCGTTACTGCTGCAAAAGAAAACGGTGACATCAACGGGATTCTGCATTGTGTCGGTTCAATTGTCATTCGCCCACCCCATGCCCTCAATCAGGAAGCATTTGAAGACGTCATCACCACCAACCTGACCTCTGCATTCCTCACCTTGTCTATTGGCGGTAAGGCCATGCTTCGACAAGGACAGGGACGAATGGTGTTCACCTCCAGTGTGGCAGGATCGCTCGGATTGGTTAACCACGAGGCAATCGCTGCTGCAAAAGGCGGCATAGAAGCGATGGTTCGCTCCGCCGCCGCAACCTACGCCCGCCGAGGGCTTCGAATCAATGCAGTGGCTCCTGGCTTGACCGATACCAAAATGGCGTCAAAGATTCTTGCCAGTGACGCAATGCGAGACGCTGCATCGCAGAAGATACCGACGCAGCGAATTAATCTGAAGCAAGAGGCTGCTTCTGCAATGTTCTGGCTTCTTACCGACGCGCCTGACAACTTGACCGGACAAGTCCTACATCTTGATGGTGGTATGGCGAACGTATTGGTTTGAGGGAGACCATGAAGGCCGTTATCGTCGGTGCGGGATTGGCAGGTTGCGCTGCCGCATGGGCCCTCGAACAACACGGCTATGATTGCACACTCATCGAAGCCTCAGACAAAGCAGGGGGACGAATGAAATGCACCACGATAGGAGGACACAACGTCGATGTAGGATTCCACGTCCTCCACACAGCCTATCCATCACTTCAACGATGGCTTGATTTGGAGGCGCTCGACCTCAAGCCAATGGATGCAGCAACCGATTTAATTTCTCCATCAACAGGCAACATACAGACCATTGGCGATCCATTACGAGCACCATCAACGTTGATTCCAACGGTTTTTTCTGCTGGCATTTGGAATGCGCTACGCATGCTGCGATGGCGATTGAGGACTAGAAAAAGCGATCTTGAAGCAGCAATGGACCGACCCTCTCTTCCACTTGACACGTATTTCGATGCGATGCGATTTAGTAAGGCCTTCCAAACCTCATTTTTGCAACCCTTGTTTGCAGGCATCACACTTGATCAAAATCGAATGGAGCGCTCAGCTTTCGCCTCTTTCACATTCTCGGCCATGTCGCATGGTAGTATGACCATGCCCAAACAAGGGATCGAAGCCGTACCAAATCAGATTCTTCAAAATCTCAAATCAACCGAGATTAAGTACAACGCAACGGTTTCATCGGTATCCAGCAATGCGGTCTTGCTCGAGAGTGGAAAGTCGATCAAAGCAGACATCGTCGTTCTTGCAACACCTCAAAACGTTACGCAAAACCTACTTGGGGCAACGGATACACCTCGTCGAAAGGAAACTGCAACCTATGTTTTTGCCTGCAAAGATCCTCCGCTCAAGCGAGCACGCTTGCTGCTGAACACAGAGTACGGCGAAGGGAATCACAAAATCCTACACGTGCATGTTCCTACACTCCTCCACGGTTCGGATTCGCACCTCGTTGTTGCCACGGTCATTGGTGAAGATTCTCGCCTCCACGAGCACAAGAGCGAGCAGAAGAAAATTCGAACAGAACTCATCAATTGGTTTGGCAATGATGCCAAAGATTGGTATTTCATAGGCACGACTTACGTCGATTATGCCCTTCCCTCTGGAGGGACAACAGCAACCGGCCGAGAACGTCAGCCATTGATTCAAGATGGTATTTATTGCATTGGCGACCATACAATGCATCCATCAGTGCAAGGAACCTTGCGTTCAGTTGAGCGATTGTTGGAGCACCTCGAGATTCCAATCCCCATGAAAGGTTGATGAAGGGAAACGATGGCGAAGGAGTATGGCCATTGACCCGAATGACTTCGACGCCCCCGTCAAGGATTATGCATTCAATGAAGTAACGACCACGGCATCGTTGCTTGACCAAATGGCCCAAGCAGGTGGCTTTACGGCAACCAAACTTGCTACTGCACGCGATATTCTGGTGCAGATGCGAGACGAAGTCGACGCTGTACAAGGCGATGCTGGTCAGGTGTGCAACTGGCTCTCGTTCCCAGCCTGTCTATGTGCAACAGGTACTCGCTCATTCTTTATCGAAGCAATCAAGACAAAGATGTTTAACGTAATTTCAACAACATGTGGAACGCTCGACCACGACATCGCTCGGTCCTACAAAGACTACTACCACGGGGCGTTTGAGCTCGATGATATCGAATTGGGTGAACATGAATTGATGCGATTAGGAAACGTGATTGTCCCAAACGCATCTTACGGTGAAATCATCGAAGCGGTGGTCATGCCTGCGCTTGAGGACATCTACAACGACCGACTCAAAGAAACGGGAAAAACCGGGGCAGATGCTTGGATTGGGTTCGGTTCGATTCACCTCGTCTGGGAACTTGGGAAGCGAATTGGTAAACCAAACTCTCTCATCCATTGGGCTTGGAAGAATCAAGTCCCGGTCTGCATCCCAGGAATCACAGATGGTTCAATTGGTGCTCAATTGTTTATGTTTCGGCAAAAGCATCGAGACTTCCACCTCGACACACTGGCTGATGAACAGGTCATGTCCGATCTGACTTGGGATGTTGCAACCTCAAACGCATTGATGGTTGGAGGTGGAATATCGAAACATCACGTCATCTGGTGGAATCAATACCGAGGTGGTCTCGATGCTGCTGTTTACATTACGACGGCTCCTGAGCACGATGGAAGCCTCTCTGGCGCCCGATTACGAGAAGCCATCAGCTGGGGCAAGATGCGTCCAGAAGCGCCCAACGTGTGCGTTGAAGGCGATGCAAGTGTCCTGCTTCCTTTGATTGGAAGCGACATCTTCAATCGTTGAGTTTTCCTGCGAGATAAACCATCATCGCAGTGCGTAATGGACTGGTTGGTTGCCAACCATGCCCGTCGCATTCGATGAGTACATCGTGCAGAGGTCCGAGTGATGGCCTCGGCGTTTGTTCTTTAGAACGGATTGGAACGACCGATATCTCTGGTGAAGCGGGTTGATCGAGAAGTGATGCGGTAAATTTTCCAGTTGTACCTGCTTGAGTCCTGCCATGCAACATCTGCAACTCATGATGACTCTGTTGCGTCGACCACCGACGACGCCCAGCGATGTCGATGCGTGATGGTAGTGCTGGCTGATTGAGTGCAATGCGAACAAGGGCATCAACAACATCGGATTCAGCAACCCAGAAATGGGAACCAATGTTGTCATTCGTTGTTTCAATTTGGCTCCATATTGAATCAAGTCCAGCATTCACCATTCCGTTGTTTCGCCCAGATGGAAGGACATCATGAAGGACAACAGTGGATGAATCATTGATTGTGATGGTGTTCTCTTCTGCAAAGAAAACGAAATTCATTTCAGCTCTATGTGAAGATTCAACGTTTGCTATCCCAGCCTCCAGCAACGTCGCATACCGTTCTTGGATTCGTTGAGAATCTTCCTTGTGAAGACAGATTGTCACGTCGAACATGAGCAATCGTTCGATAAATGATTGAGCGATGGAACCATCGATGGGATGGATGCTCACGCGAACCATTCTTCTCACGCTATGAAGGCTTCAATGGCTCTTTCGGTGATGTCGACGACAAGGTCAATCTCCTTGGATGTGATTGCAAAGTTCGGCGTGTAGCGTAATGCGTTCACACCACCGTGTATGACGCCAAGACCATGCTTTCGGCACCAGACTTCGACCTTGTCGAACCCGACGACTTGCAATGTGTCAGGGTTCAATTCAGCACACACCAGCAAGCCAGTGCCCTGAACTTCGAGAATTTGCTCAGGATACTTGGCTTGGAGTATCTTCAGTTTCTCCACCATTTCCTTTCCTCGATCACGGATGTTATCTCTCAGTTCTGGTGTGATGTTATCCAACACTGCCACAGCTGTTTCCAAGGCTCGTGGGTTGGTTGTCATCGTGTTGCCGTAGATGCCAACGACGTAAAGATCGCTTGCACGTTTGTTCATTCCTAGAACCGACAATGGGTACTGACCTGCATTCAATGCTTTTGACCAGGCTTCAAGGTCAGGTGCTTCGGCATCCTCAAATCCTTCGTAGTCGACGACGGATAAGCACCCTTGTCCACGAAGTCCAGCCTGAACTGAATCGACCATGAGCATCGAACCGTGTTCAAGAGTCAAACGTCTGGCCTCATCGTAGAATGCTCGATCGACACAACGACCTGGGCTTCCTTCACCCTGGACAGGTTCCAACGCCATCATCTCGATGAAGAATCCTTCATCGTCAGCTCGTTGGAACATCGCCTGCAATGCTTCAATGTCATTTGCAGGAACAAGAAGCAGGTTATCCATGTCACGGAAGCTTGCGAGATTTTTCTTGTATCCGTCCATGCATGAATGAGAAATCTGTGCAGGTCGACCAGTCCGTCCATGGAATGCACGTTCAACTGCAAGGAGTTTCGTTGGTTTCCCTTCGTGACGACCACCGGGGTCAGTCATGTGCTTGGCATTCACATCTGCAATACGGAGGCCAACGGTTACCGATTCCGAACCACTGTTCATGCAAATAAATCGGTCAAACGGGCAAGAATCACGTGTATGTCCAAGCTCCTTGCGGAGGCGGTTTCCAAGACGTTTTTGCGAAAACGATGGTGTCATGACGTTTGCCATGACCCAGTTCTCACTCATCGCATCGATGACCGATGACGGACCGTGTCCGCTTCCTAGCATTCCATAGCCCCCGTTATCGTGGAGAACAGACCCGCAAACGGTAACTAGCCAAGGCCCTCTGCCGGCGATTGGAATGTAGGGATTAACGGTGGCTGCCGAATAGAAGTTAACGTAATCGGATTGCAAGTGTTTGATCAATTCAGGTTCAGGAAGAGACATCACATCTTCGCCAAACTCTTCCATCAGAGCACGATGGACTTGTTCCGCTTCATGTATTGCCTGGACCAAATCTGCATCAGAATTGCAAAAATCCTCAATGACATGGTCGCTTAGTCCTACGGTCTCTTTCGGCCCGCTTGCATCGCGAAGACGATGTAAGATAGCGACAGGATTATCCGCCATGTGTATATGCTGTCCAAGAACTCCTTTGAACATAGCCCTCTAGCCCTATTCTACTCGAAATGTTCAGTCAATTCATGATGAGAGTCAGCTTGTAAAAATTTGAATTCCAATTGGAAACCCTCTAATTTTCACTATTTATGTAATCTTTACGATCAAGGCCTGAACAATCGAGCGCAAATTCGATTCCAATTGAGGAGTGGGTTTTTGCAGAAATGAAATTCAGTACAATTTGAAAATTATACGACATCCATTATTTGAAAATATTTGCAATTCCCAATACAGTTTCACCTCAAAAATAAACAAATTTCAATTGAAAAGTTAATTTTTACTTACGAAGAGTATATATGATTCATCGGTTGAAGACCTCCTAACCGGGTATGACCCGAGGAGATGGGAAAAAATGGCAGACAAAGAATACAACATCCAGGAATTAGTACACCGGGATGTCTATGTGAACGACAAAAAAGTAGGAACGATTGTAGGTGAACGACATCACCCAAACGAGGCTCGCGTCCAATCGATGCGGATCCAAGTTGAGTCAGATGTTGCTGACGAATACATGAGAAAGCCTGCAGAACTAGCACCGCTACCAAAGGAATTGGTCCACAGTATCCAGACGGATGGAACAGTGAAACTATCCAAGTCGATGCGAGAACTACAACGAAGATGGCGAAACACAATCCGAATCGATGAGAAGCTATACGCACCTGACGAAATGTTGGACCGTGCTGTTCTTGACAATCAGGGTCGGGAAGTTGGCGTTATCACAGGCATGGTGAAAGTCAAGCGAACCTACAAGGGATTCATTGTTCGAACTCGACTTCATGCTCAAAAGCAATACGGAATTGAGGAAAACATTCGAATTCCACTAACGGCGTTCTCACGAACCCGTGAGCGCCTTGACGAAATTGTTCTTTCACGAACTTTTGATCGTGTCTTGCAGTTGCCTTCTTACATTGCAATTAACGATCCAAATTTCGATGAAGAGTAATTTTCAAACGACCGTCATTCTTATGATAAGGTTGCAAGTCGGAGGCTTGCCCTTGCGCGGGTGGCTTAGTCGGTTAGAGCACCCGGCTGATAACCGGGAGGTCGCAGGTTCAAGTCCTGCCTCGCGCACCACTGGTTCGTTAACACGGTGTCGATAGACTCGCAAAGAAGATGAACGGGCGGCGCTCAGGACGACTTGAGGGAAGCCAATGGTCGTGGTCTCGGGAAGCAATGCACAGCAAGTAGCAGAGCAGCTTGCGCAAGCACTTGACTGGGGTCATGTCAGACTTGAAGCCCGACGATTTCCTGATTCCGAAGGGTACATCCGGATTCCCGAAGATGGAATTGAAGCAATCCGCTCAGAACCTGTTGTCGTTGTTTCGAATACTTTCCCAGACGCAGGTATCGTCGAAACGATGCTTATTCTCAAAGCCGTATCCGATGTTCGAAAAGGGTCATTGGAAAACCTTCGTGGGATAGAACCGCAACAAATGGAAGATATCGGCCCCGGAGTCTACCTTGCGGTGCCATATTTTGGATATTCTCGGCAAGACAAGCGTTTCGAGCCTGGTGAGGTTATCTCCGCTCGAGCCATTGCTGACATGCTCGCATCCCAGTGCGATGGGCTTACAGTCCTCGATTTACATGCACCCAAGGTTCTTGAAAATCTGTCCATTCCAGTCGCATTCACTTCGGCCATGCCAGAAGTAGCAGCCCATCTTCAGCAACAGATACATCCGGATTTCATTCTCTCGCCTGACAAGGGGGCCATTGATCGGGCGAGTCAAGTAGCGAATCTTATCGGTTGCGAATTTTCATATCTTGAGAAAACCCGAATCGATGCTCACACAATTGTCCACAAGGCCAAAGATCTGGACGTGAAAGGAAAAGTCGTTGCCATTGTGGACGACATGATTGCCACAGGTGGGACCATTTGCAGGGCCGCCGACGCTCTCCGCTCGCAAGGAGCTGTCGAAGTCCATGCGGCATGTTCTCACGGTCTCTTCACGGGTGGGGCGATTCGCAGATTAACCCAATCTGTTGACGGTGTTCATGCGACAGGAAGCCTATCGAATCCTCGATCCGTCATCGATGCTGGACAAGCTTTGGCTCGAGGAGTGAACCAACTACTCGGAAATTAACTGCAATTACGGCGTAAGGCGTAGCATTGCCTTTATATGGTCGAGTGTGGGCGGTCAAACTACAACACGAGGATGATTCCAATGAGTGTACACGTACGATTTGAAACCCCAAGCGACCTTGCCGACAGTATTTATGAGCTCATTCGAGCCAACCAAGGCGGGCGAATAAAGAAAGGAAGCAACGAAGTTACCAAGTCCGCAGAACGCGGAACTGCACAATTCGTTATTCTTGCAGAAGATGTTAACCCCCCAGAACTTCTGGCTCACATTCCATTGATTTGCGAAGAAAAAGGAATCCCATATGGATATGTCCCAAGCCAAGAATTCCTCGCCAAGGAAACTGGACTCCCCACCGGTGTCAGAACCGCTTCCATTGCAATGATGGAAATTTCCAAAGCGAACACAGAGGCATTCAACAACGTTCTCGAGGCAATCAAAGCCATCAACAACTGACCAGGTGATGAGAGATGAGTGACGAAACAGTAAGTGGCTGGCCTGCTGAAGTTGTAGAGGTCGTCGGTCGAACTGGAATGACCGGTGAAGCAACGCAGGTCAAGGTTCGAGTCAACGATGCTCCAAACCCACGAGACGTCGGGCGTATCATTACACGCAACGTTGTCGGCCCTGTCAGAATGGGTGACATCCTCATGCTCAAAGATACGGGTCGTGAAGCCCGCAAGCTCAACGCACGGTGATTATCATGCCAGAACGAAGAGTTTGTTCATTCTCCGGAGAGGAAATCGAGCCGGGTACCGGAACCATGTTCGTCCGCAAGGACGGTAGCATTCTGTGGTTCAAGAACAGCAAGGCTCGCAAGAACATGGTCAAGTTGTCCCGAAACTCCAGAAAGGTCAAGTGGACACGTCACTATGTCCGTGGCGGAATCCGTTGATTCGATTCGGTGAACTCATAAAGGGCCTCTTGATAGCCAAGGACGGTGAAGAAGATGGAAACAACCTACATTATGGTCAAGCCAGACGGAGTACAACGAGGACTTGTTGGAGAAATCATCGGTCGATTTGAGCGAAAAGGGCTCAAGTTGGTCGGCCTCAAATCGATGGTACCGAGTGAAGAAATTGCTCGAAAGCACTACGATGTTCACAAGGAGCGCCCGTTTTTCCCCGGATTGATCAAGTTCGTTACCTCCGGTCCTGTTGTCTGTATGGCGTGGGAAGGTCGTGATGCTATATCCGTTGCTCGCAAACTCATTGGTTCAACCAATGGCCGTGAAGCAGAACCTGGCACCATCCGTGGTGACTTTGGAATGGACATGGGATTCAATATGATTCATGGTTCTGATGCTCCCGAAACAGCAGAATTTGAACTTGGTCTCTGGTTCCCTGAAGGTCTCATGACGTGGGAAAACACCATGGGCGCTTGGGTCTACGAGTGAATCTCTATTTTCCTCCCTGGGAGGCAGTCGCATGGACGAAACAGATGTGAACGAAGACGAGCCAGTCGTTCGTGGCGAAAATCGTCAGCCCATTGTTTCAGTTCTCGGTCACGTCGACCACGGAAAAACAAGCGTTCTCGATTTGGTGCGTTCGCTTGGAAGTGACCGCCAAGCCAGCGTCATGGACCGAGAAGCTGGCGGAATCACCCAGCACATTGGAGCGACGGAAGTACCTGCTCAAGTACTCAATGAAACCTGTGCAAAACTCATGGGTGGACGCCCTTTCAAATCTCCAGGGCTTCTCTTTATCGATACACCAGGACACCATTCATTTGCTTCGCTCCGGAACCGTGGAGGAGCACTTGCTGACATTGCGATCTTGGTTGTTGACATTATGGAAGGACTGCAGCCGCAAACCATTGAATCCATCAACATCCTCAAACAAACAAAAACTCCATTCGTTATTGCTGGCAACAAAATTGACCGTATTCACGGATGGATATGCAAGCGCGATCGCTCCTTCATTGAATCTTTGCAAGAACAGCGAAAGGATGTTATCGATCTGTTCCAAGACCGATACTGGAAACTACTCGGTCAAGTTTCAGAACATGGAATCAATCTTGAGCGTTATGATCAAATCAAAGATTTCAGGAAATCATTCCCGCTTGTACCGATGTCGGCGAAAGAAGGCGAAGGTCTCCAAGATCTCCTCACCGTTACCGTTGGATTGGCTGAGCGTTTCCTTGAAGATCGGCTCACCGACACCCTCGGACCTGCCGAAGGAACCATTCTTGAAATGAAGGATGAAGTTGGGATGGGGAAAACCATCGATGTTATCCTGCATCGTGGCTCGCTCAGTATCGGTGATCACATTACGGTGGTCAGTGCTGACGGCCCATTTGATGTTCGGATTAAAGGGCTGAAAAAGGCCAAAGGAATGTCTGAAATGCGTGATGCTGGTGACCGCTGGGAATCGGTTGAAACCATTCATGCGGCTGCTGGTGTGAAAATCATTGCTCAAGGATTGGAAAAAGCGCTTGCTGGGTCAACCATTCGCCTTGCGAGCGAAAAGGCATTCGAAGAGGCCAAAAAAGAGACACAGGTGTCTGTTGAACTGGATGAGGAAGGCGTGGTCATCAAAGCCGATACAATCGGGGGCTTGGAAGCACTCGCTTTCGAATTAAAGAAAATTGAGGTTCCAATTCGTCGTGCTACGGTCGGACCTGTCAACAAGCGGGACTTGATGACTGCGGAATCTGCGAGCAGTCGCCTGAATCAAATCATTCTCGGATTCTCGATTGAGCCCAACAACGAGGTCAAGGAAAGCCTCAACCAGGGCGATGCAGGTGTGGCATGGATTGGAGGTGACATCATCTACCATATCATCGAACAATTCGAGGAGTGGAAGGAGAAAACCAAGGAGGCCATGGATTCAGCGGCTCGTGAAAACTTGGTCTATCCTGGAAAACTGCTCTATCTTGAAAACCACACCTTCCGCAACAAAGGTCCAGCAATCGTTGGTATGCGTGTTCTCGGTGGCCGAGTCCATCTTGGCCAGCGATTAATGAAACTCGATGGTTCACCAGTTGGTCAAGTCAGGAGCCTTCGCTCCCGAGCAAGTGAGGAACTTAAAGAAGCAAAACAAGGCGAGGAAATCGCTGTGGCTGTGATGGGTCCAACCGTAGGAAGACACATCGAAGAGTTGGATGTGTTCTATGTCGATATTCCCGAATCACACGTTCCACGTCTTGCAAAGGTTGAATTGACTGAATTGGAAAAAGAAATCCTTGAAGAGATTGTTCGTCTTCATCGAAAGGATGACCACTTCTGGGGACGACGCCACGTTGGCTGATGCTTCTCCGACGTAAGAACGGCATACATTCAAGTATCATGTCATGCCGATAGATTCTTGTTACTACGAAGGTGAACGACCATGGATGCTGGATTCTCACAAGGAAACACGGGTGGAGACGCTCGAACACAAGACCTGATTCGAACCGTTGCAGATATTTCCAACGGATTGATGAATGAGGTAAGCAAAGTCATTATTGGAAAGAACGAAAATTTGCGACGTGTCACTGTCGGTATTCTCTCCAACGGAAACATGCTGTTGGAAGATTTCCCCGGTCTTGCGAAGACCTTGCTCGCCAACACCTTCGCTCGCGCCCTCGGTTGCAAGTTCAAGCGTGTCCAATTCACTCCCGATTTGCTTCCTTCGGATATTATGGGGACGTACATGTACGATCAGAAGTCTGGAGAATTTAAATTGCGAGCAGGTCCGTTGTTTTCCAACATTTTACTCGCTGACGAAATCAACCGAGCGCCTCCAAAGACCCAGGCTGCACTGCTTGAAGCAATGGAAGAAAAGCAGGTCACCATCGAAGGTATTACACACAAACTCCCGGCTCCGTTCGTTGTTTTGGCAACTCAAAACCCAATTGAGCAAGAGGGAACCTACCCGCTTCCTGAAGCACAAATGGATCGTTTCCTCATGAAGATGAGCATGGGTTATCCTGACAGGGCTGAAGAGAAAGCGATTCTCGCTCGGCGAAAACTGCGTGGAAAGGACCAACACGATGTTGAACAGATTACATCCCCGAAAAAGGTCGTTGCAATGCAAAAAGCGCTTGAAACTGTACACGTCGACCCAGCAATTCTCGCATACATCGTTGAGATTGTTCAGCGAACTCGTGAAGATCACCGTGTTGTCAACGGTGCGTCTCCTCGTGCATCGCAGTCTCTGTTCAAGACCGGCCGTGCTGCAGCTGCAATCGCTGGACGAAACTACGTCATTCCCGACGACATCAAGGGAATTTCCTTGCAAATCATCAGCCACCGTATCGTCATGAAACCAGAAGCAAAGATCCGAGGAATTACCGGAATGCACATCGTTCGAAAGATTCTCTCGGAAGTTCCAGTACCCGTAATTTCTTGAGATTTGAAATTGAATTCATGCCGAAGTTCAAAACAGGTAAGCCCTGTGGTTGGATACGAGGCGGGGTGAGATGGCAATGAATCCTTACAAAATGGTCATCGCCGTTGCTAACCAGAAAGGCGGTTGTGCAAAAACAACAACGGCCGTCAACCTTGCTGCTGCATTGGCCAAAGGTTCTCGCAAGCAAGGCGTTCCTCCAGCGAAGGTTTTGCTTGTTGATCTTGACCCACAAGGAAACTGTGCAACCTCTTTTGGTGTTGAGAAAAAGAACATTCGAAAGACAGCTTACGATGTACTTGCAAATGATTCTGGTGAACCATTGCCATTGATGGAGGAATACCTTCTCACACCTCGAGAATTAAGCGATGCAATGCAGAAAGCCTTCATCCTCCGACAAGGAAAAAAGGCCCCAAAGAACCTTGAAATCAAGAATTTGTGGCTCTTGCCAAGCGATATCCATCTCTCAGGGGCAGAGATCGAACTCTCTCACAAAATTGGTCGCGAAACCCGTTTACGAGAGGGACTTGAGCCGATTATCGACGAATTCGATTACATCATTATCGATACACCTCCATCGCTCGGCCTGCTCTCAATCAATGCGATGTGTGCAGCAAATTGGGTCATGGTTCCTGTCCAGGCAGAATACTACGCATTGGAAGGGTTCAGCATGTTGATGAATTCGATTAAAATGATTCAGAAGCGCATCAATCGAAGTTTGAAGATTTTTGGTGTTGCAATGACGATGGTTGATGCTCGTTCAAAACTTAGTCGGCACGTTTGCACAGAAGTGGCGAGAAAGATTCCAAACAAAGTGTTCAACACAACCATTCGAAGATTGGTCAAGGTTGCGGAAGCACCCTGGAGTGGGGCACCAACCGTTCTTCTGAACGAACCACGGGCAAGTGGTGCGGGTGCTGGTTCCCTTGAATACTGGACTCTGGCAAAAGAATTCCACAACCGAGTTCAGGAGATACGGCGTGAATTCGGTGTAAAAGAGCATCCTCGTCTGCTCTCGGGTCGAAGATAAGGGTCGAAAAATCAACACAAGCCACGTCACTTCGCGCGGTTGGGTTAAGTAGGGAAGGGACCCATTAACCACTGGGATGCACAAATGACTGGAGAAGGAATGACCTCGGTAAGTGTAAGTTACGAAGTTCGAAGACAATTGAATACACTGCGCACAGTAAGTGGGCACAAGAGCGTAAATGAGTTGCTTGAAGATCTCATTCGAGCACACAAAATGGCTCGCATGCGAGGAGAGATTGACACATTGCGTGAACATCTGAAACGCGTTGCTGATGTCAACGTCGATCACCTGGTGAGCCGGTTGAACATGGCTCCATTCGAGGTCTGAGGTGCAGATCATGATGGAATGGCGCCCATCTGGCTATTTGTTGACAACTGAGCAACTCATTCGAGGCATGTTTGATGATGCAACCGATGAAGCAAAACTGCTCATCGCTGCAACTGCTGGTGAAGTTGAGTTGTTTGCTGAAAACAAGTCATGGAACGCTGTCCTGTGGCTCATCATGAACATTCTCAAAGAAGATGGCAAACCCATCTACACCGGAAATGAGCTTGGAGAATTACGCTCCAGTCTTCCCATTGTTTGGCGATAATCACTCCTTGCCATACTTTGCAAGATATTCATGACCGTACCATTTCCATTGTTCCATGGTCCAGCCGTCAGGTAATCCCGATGCTGGCAACGGTGGAGCCTCTGTTGGAGCTTCCTGAGCAGGTTCTTCTTGCACAGGTTCAGGTTCTTCACCCAACGATGCTATCGATTCAATGGACTCATCATCATTGAACACAACTTCTGAAGCAGCAGGTTCTACATCAGATTCAATGTCGAGTCCCGTGTCTTCTTTCTCCTGCATGTCCAAGGGTTGAACATCGTCTTCCCAGAGCGAGTCTGAGTCAATTCCACCTGTCGCTGAAGAGCCTGCAGTTCCTTCGAGAGCTTCGCTCATTGCTGCAGAGGTGGGTGCTACTCCTCCGTATTGCTTGGAAGTTGCAGCCGTTTTACGTCGCGACATAATCATGCCAACGACGATGATGACAGCGGTCAAGCCGCCAAAGATGATGCCACCGTAAACCAATGCGTCGGTCATGGCTTCGCTTTCATACCATTCTCCGCTTGACGTCGATTCGGTGGTATCGGTGGTGTTCCAACTGCTAAAGCTCATGGGCGTTTCATTTCCAGCAATCTGGTCAGCAACGTATTGCACATAGGCAGGTGTACGCCATCCCTGACAGACATCACGAACGTCGGTAAAGTCAAGATTACAATGATCTTGCTCGGTTTGGACGCGCGCATCATCATCGTTGTAATCCGAGTTTGCCCCAACACCGTCGCGGTCGATGTCAAGGTACTCTCCTTTGACAAGATCCATTCCATTGGACTCTGAGGCATCAGCCCAACCATCTCCATCCTTGTCTTCACATCCGTGCGATGGTAATTCGGTGTTCTGTTGCGGATTTTGTGGATCTGGCAACCACGCTCGTGTCGAGTTTCCATTCTTTGTTGGGCACTTGTCTGGATTTGTTCCCAGAGCGTTGTCGCCGTAACCATCTCCATCACCATCAACCCACTGAGTCCCATCGGTTGGCAACGCATCCGCACCTTGGACCGAGGTCCAGTTTTCATCTGGATCCGAAAATCCATCCAGATCGCTGTCCGGGCAGCCATAACGATCTTCTGTTGAGAATCCATTGATGTTTGGACATCCATCCGGTGTGGTTCCGGCTGGATTGTCGCCGTAGCCGTCTCGATCGGTATCGGACCATTGTGAGGCATCCAACGGGTAAGCATCGCCGTCAATCCCATCGCTGTTGTCGCCATAGCCGTCCCCATCCGAGTCAATCGTCTGATCGCCGTTGGAAGGGAACATGTCTGCGTTATCACCAACACCATCACCGTCCGAATCAACGGATTCGTTGACGGAATTTGGGAATTCATCTGTGTTGTCTCCAACGCCGTCACCATCGGTATCACTCGTTTCGCTCGCGTCGCTTGGGAATGCATCAAGTGCATCTGTTACGCCATCACCATCGCTGTCGATGTCGAAGAGATGAACGCGTGTTGTGGATGAGAATCCAGAGACGATGTAGATTTCACCGTTGTTTCCTTTGAGAGAACCAAGGACCTTTCCGCTTGTGTCGTACATGCTGCCTTCGGTAAAGGTGGTCGTGTCAACTTCGATGATTTCACCGGACTGCGTCCCGACATGGTACGTCGCAAAATCCATCTGTTTCAAGTAGACGATTTGCGGGTTTGAGGAGATTGAGAGGACATCATAGGAATAATCGCTCAGGTTGTAACGATAGAGCTCCCCGCCGGCCGTACCAACGAGAAGACGCCCGTCCGAATCCATCTCAAGAACGTTGACTGCAGAAGTCATTTCAGTGAGTTGTTGCAACAAAGTTCCACTGTTTGAAGTAATTTTTACACGTGAGTCGAAGCCCCCTGTCAACACATCTCCGGTAGGTGTGATGAGCATCGTCTTCATTCCGCCGGTATGTGCGTCCGTGGTGACACCAGAGGGGAAGCCGCCCGACCACTCTTCTGCTCGTCGTTGTCCAGCAAAGTAACCAACCCAAGTGTCTCCGTCATTGTCCCAATCAACTGCATCGACGGGATTGCTTGTGTTGATGTATTGAGTTATGATTTGTTGGGCCAACTGAACGATGACGACACCTGAATTGTGTGCGACTGCCAGGAGATTTTCTCCAGCATCGATGGTCCCAGAATTCGCCGTTATGTTCAGGTCCAAACTCCAAACCTCTGAGTGTGCACCTGCTTCAAAGGAGTTAACACTCAACATTCCGCTACCGGTTACCATCAGAATTTTTCCATCACTCATTTGTTCCCAAGCAACGACCTTATCACTGATTGAATCGGTTTGCCCAGCATCGATGAGATTCGCAGATACGGGTACCATCGGAAGAAGCAGATGGGTAAGGAGCAAGCACAAAACGATGCTAGCCGTGGTTCGCATGTACCACCGAGGCTGTATTGAATTATCAAACAGACGCATGATTGTCCAATCAAGAATCATCAGAAGAGGGCTTCTCTCCCTTGCTTGAACTTGGGGGTGGGCCACGCTGTTTCTTTGGAATCATCTTAGGGCGAACCGGAGTAATGGTCGCTGTTTTCGCCTCCTTCTGTTTCGTTGAGAGCGGTGTTAATCGCTGCACAGGACGGAGCATTGCAGTTCCTGAAGCGTCCTTCTCCTCGGTCGTTTCCTTTTGGACGACGTTTAATGGAGTTAATGTTCCTTGAACGGGTCGAAGTGTTGTGGTATCGGTCTCTGCCTCAACAACATCAGCTACAACCTCTTCCATACCATCTTGGATTTCATCAAGATCCCGCTTGGAAATGATGGCTTCATCATCGTTGGTACCGTATTGACCATCATCACCAGGTTTGATGCTTACCTCGACTGCTCCGACTGGAACAATAATCTCCTCAGCCGGCAACTCCTGTGTGGGTTGAACAACCGGAGGTTGTGGTTGAATTGGCATTCGAACCTGACGCTCGATTGGCTTGGGTAGACCTGCAGACGATTGAGCCGACCCAATAGGGGCTTTCACTGGACGAAGCATGGGTGCTTGACCGAGTGGCTTTGCACCACCCATAGGTGCACGCATTCCACCCAATCCCGGACTCTGGGCGTCCTGGATACCAAGGGATCGACTCATACCGCTCATGGCCGGAGCACGGGCGCCGAGTGTGGATGGGTCTTGGCCCATTGGCATTGATGCTGGTGCTTGACCAGAGATGGATTGCATCCACTTCTGACGTTTTTCTGCACGTGTATCGGTTTGTTGAAGATCTGCAAATTCTTGCTCTCGGCTTTGCAATTCGGCCTCTGAATTGTCAATTTCACCTTGAATTTGCGATGTGATTGAATCTCGCATCTTGGTTTCTGCCATCTCACGGAAGGAATCCATTTTCTCTGAAAGGCTGTTGAGACGGTCACGAACTTCTGCACGCTTGAGTCCAAGTTGTGCTTCAATTTCAGCGCGTATGGAAGCCTCCCGCTTTCGAACATCAATGAGTGCTTTGTTCCGCATAATTTCCTCGCGCTTGTCGAGTTGGCGTTCAAGTTGGACTGCAATTTCTTCTTGCTTTCGGGTTCGGAACGCAGCAAGACGTTCCTCCATATCGACTTCAAGTTCAAGAGCGGTCTCATCTTTGAGGAGGTCGAGATCGGTTTCAAAGGTAAGACGCTCGTTGCGAAGTTGTGCATCTAGCTCTGCCATAATGGCTTTGCGCGCTGCTGTTTCTCGCGATTGGAATTCGATCTCTAGGCGTTCGGCCCAGTCCGTACGCTTCGCCTCGTATTGTTCTTCGAGTTGGCCACGAAGTTCGGTTTCTCGCTCAAATCGGAATCGAGCAAGACGATTCTGAATCTCTGCTTCTCGTGTGTTTCGATACGATGTGAATTCTTCATCTGAACGTCGTGCTAGTTCTGCCTCAAGTTCGGTCTTGAGAACCTTGGAAATGTCGTCTACTGCCTTTGAGAATGTAATGTCATACTTCTCCTTGAGTCGTCCTTTTCGCTCACTCAATCGCTCGGAATGAGAGGCTTCGATTTGTTTCTGGATTTCAACGCGTAGTTCGTCTCGACGTCGGGCGATTGCAAGTTCAACATCCTCTCGCATTCGTTCCTCAAGATTATCGGTTTCCTGACGCAGTTGGAGTTCGAGTTCCTGCTGCAATTGCTGTGCTATGTCTTCCTCAAGGCGGAGACTTCGGCGGTCGTATTCCGCACGCAATCGGGCCTCACGATTTTGTAGACGGTTGCGGAGTTGTTGTTCGAGGCGGGTACGGATTCCACGACGGAGTTGCTCTTCTCGTTCAGCAAGTCGTGCATTGTGTCCTTCCTCGAGGGTTTCAATTTCCTTGTTTTCCATCTCAACAAAGCGGGATTCCATTTCTTTTTCGATGTCGCCCTCCAATTGGCGAATCTTTTGTTGAAGCCGTTGATTGTATTCGAGAGAAAGACGCTCCTTTTGCAATGCAAGGCGGCGTCGATGTTCATCTTGAAGTTGAACCTCAATGGACTTCTTTATGGTGTCTTTGTGTTCCTCAAGACGACGATCGTGTTCGTGCTCAAGTTGATTTTGAAGATTGGAGATTTCCCGACTCAAACGAAGATCAAGTTGTTCACGCATTCGCGTCTCTTCGGTTGCAAGGGAGGAGCGTTCCATCTCTGCAAGTTCTACTTCCATTTCCGAGCGCATCTCTTTTTCCAATGCATCGAGTGTAAGTTCGTGTTGAACAGCAAGATCGTTTGCGATGGCATCTTGCATGGCTGCGACTCGCTCGGATATCGCTTGTTGGCGAAGACGTCGCTCACGACGAATGTCTGCTCGCATCCGCTCTTCCTCACGGAAGCGTGCGCTGGTGAGGAGTGCTTGGTCGGTGGATACAGTTGGGGCGGAAGTGAACTGACTTCGAAGTGCTGCAAGGCTGAGCCTGTCAGCGTTTGCACGCTTCTTTCGAGCAGCGTCCAAAGCATCATCTTGCCTGCTATCGCTAGCACTCATAGCATCCCATCCGTTGGTCTATCGACCTTTCTTCCTACATAAGGTGCGCGACGTTCACGATGACAAAAAGTGCGATTTGGGAAGGGAACTTTGGTGAGCAATCGGGCTTCTTGGTACCTGCCCATGGCAATTCAGAAACTGACCTTGAACGTTGTTGAACAAGCGGGACAATCAATCATACGTTGTCCAGGTCGTTGTATCATTCGCAAACCTCGATGACATGAGGGGCATTCAATTTCAACGCGAACGACTTTTGCTGTTAGTGTGAACTGGGCTTCGCATCCACCGCAGCGCAACTCTGCGGGGCGGTGATCGACACCAGCGATAAGCACCTTTGAGCAAGATGGACAGGAGATGCGTTCATTCATCCACTTCGTCCGGGTGGGCTCGTGATCGGTTCGTACATGCGCACCGCACAACACGCATTCAATATCGCCAAGACCTGAAGGGAGCAAACCATTGCATTTTGGACAAGAGAGTGATGGTGGAGCAATTCTCGACTCAACCGTTAATTCTTCGTCCATGATGTTCCATCCTGTCTTTGATTTTGGATTGTTCGGCTACCAAACAGCGAATTTACTCATTCGTCGCTTTCTCTCTTCGTCCCCACAAGGATTAGTTTTCCAGGAAGAAAGTTCCAAGGCAAGTCCAACGGGATTTTGTATTCTTGGGCAAGTTTCTGGACAAGTTGCTTTGCTCCAACTTGGCCTCGGGAATCGATAAGATCAATGGAATGGACGTGCGTAAGTTTGGACAACGCATCCAGTGGGGATGCTGCACCGGATGCTGCACCATCGCCACCCATTGATGGGAGCGGGACTTGCTTGATGACCCTCCACCATCGTGCTCGCCCAACGTCACGATGATTTTCGATAAGTCCAACCTTAACCAAACGTTTGAGGTGATGGTAAAGGTTGTAGCGATCAACCTCGAGTGCTTCTTGAAGTTGAACCGTACTCATTTCGTCACGTTGTGAAAGTGTTTGGTACGCACCTTGCCGTGTTGGGTGGGTCAATGCTGCAACCAACGGGTCTGTCCTCACTCTGCTCATCGGCTCACCGGTTGGGACTCAACCTTGCTTAGGTTTGAAGATATCCGTTCAACCTCGCATTTCAACGAGTTGTTTTCGACCTGTATCGAAGGCAACCAACACCGCTTCCCACATAGCGGAGAAGGTCTTTTTGACCAACGCTAGGGTGCTTGTCCCCTCTGCTAATCGTGCTCCGTTGAGGATTACAAGAATCACTGAGACCTCATGAACCAGCACACCAACCCAGAGGGCATCATAGAACCCATTGACGACCGCATAGACCAATGTGATTGTAACGAGGATGGAAAAGGAGAGGTTTTGTCGGAAATTCCGCTCGGTTCGGCGTGCTAATTTGAGTAAATCCGTCAGCATTCGTGGGTCATCGCCAGGAATCATGACATCAGCAGCTTCAATGTTCACCGATTCGCCTGAACCAACTGCAACACCGACATCGGCCACTGCGAGAGCAGCAGCATCGTTGAATCCATCGCCAACCATCATCGTCACAGCAATATCAGAACGGCTACGAACAACATTGACTTTGTCTTCTGGTGATTGATTACCGAATGCATCTGACTTCGGAAGGCCAACGGAGGATGCGAAACGATCAACTGCACCTTGCTGATCACCCGAAAGAATCTG
>MDTB01069768.1_pt1 | contig 22826 bp, 19 predicted proteins | sample 811161 | NCBI WGS metagenome assembly MDTB01 (sample SAMN05326650, study PRJNA326480) | marine metagenome | isolation source: seawater | place: Mediterranean Sea | collected 2009 | reverse complement strand
CGGTGCCAGCTTTATCATGCCAACGATGTAAGAAAAGTTTCAAAAAATAGTACCTTTGCCGCCCTTACATGGACTGGCCGTTTACGATATCGAAGGACCGGACGGAAAATCGCCGGAATAACCATAATGACTGATCGCGATAATGACTGATCGCCCTGTGATCGCCTCGGCAGACAGCCCACAATGGCCACGCGCCGCCATCTATTTTAGCCCTGCCGCCGACAGTGCTTTGCATCACTTTGGCTCAAGCTGGCTTGGCCGTGACGCGTTCACGGCTGCGGCCTGCACTCAGCCAAGCCTGGCGGCAATTGATGCCGGCCGTTTACACACCCTGACCCGCAGCCCGCGGCGCTACGGCTTCCATGCCACCTTGCGGGCGCCGTTTCACCCTGCCGACAACACCACGATTGCACAGATCATCGAACATGCTGAAAGCTTCGCCCGCACCCAAGAGAGCTTTCTGTTGCCGCTTCAAGTTGAAAATTACAAAGGCTTTATGGCACTGACGCCGCGCCAAGCTTCGGCCGCATTATCGACCATGGAAGCAGCATTACTGGCGCATTTTGACCCGCTGGTGCGGCCGGCATCGGAGGCTGAGCGCGCACGCCGCCGGAAACCCGGCCTCAGTGCGCGGCAGGATGCGCATCTGGTGCGCTGGGGTTATCCTTACGTCATGGATGAATTTAATTTCCATATGACCTTAAGCGAACGCCTCAACGATGCGCGTGAGGCCGCCATTTTATTCAATGAACTGCGCACACGAACCCAAGAGATCATCGCGGCAGCAACAGCGATTGATGCCATCAGCGTCTTTGTTGAGGCCGAAAAAGGTGCCCCTTTCATCGCCGCCGCACGGCTGCCTTTCCGTGCTTAAGGGCGCTGAACATGGGGCCCGACACAGCTGATAATCTGGCGTTACTCGGCAGCAGGCCGGCGATCACGCTCAGCTTTGGTTGCGGCCACATCAAGCTGCCCCGATGCATCGGTGATAACGCCATAGTCCTGCTGTGCCGATTCTGCCGAGACGATGCCGTTTAGCACATCATCTGCAACCTGTTCCGCAGGCCTGGTCATCGGATCGCCAAGACCACCGCCGCCCGGCATTTCCAAAATTAATTTATCACCCGCCGGAATGACTTGCCGGCCTTTGCCCGACAGCACCGTACCAGATTCTAAGTACAGCTTTCCGGCCATGCCATTATCACCGCCGTTGCGACCGCGCGGCGGATGATCAACCCGATCAAACATTGCATTAATGGCAAAATCTTTACCCTTTGCATGGGCAACTTCCATGACTTGACCGGTGCCGCCACGAAACTCGCCGGCGCCGCCGGAATCTCGGCGGTATTCTTTTTTCCAAAAAATCAATGGCGCAATGGTTTCATTGACCTCGATCGGGGTGTTGCGCACACCTGACGGAAAAGCCGTCGCCGACATCCCGTCCTTACCGGGCCGAGCCCCGGTTCCACCGGCATGGAAAGTGTTCATGGCAAACGGCTGGTCGTCAATTTTACTGTCATCTTCGGTTAAGCCATGGCCCGATAGCAGCACCGGGTTCCACAGACAGGACGTGCCTTCTGCCGGCACCTGATTTGGGATCGCTTGATTAAGGCAGCCAAGAACCACATCCGGCAGCATTTGGCCGATCACATGGCGGGCTGTCACAGCGCACGGATGCGGCGCATTCAAGATCGAGCCAACCGGTGCCGTCACCTGAATTGTTGACAGCGAGCCGGCATTGTTTGGGATCGCGCCACCAATAATGCAGCGAATGCCAAAGCTGGCATAAGCTTCGGTGTAGGTGACAGGTACATTGATGCCATAGCTAGAGACGCCTGACGTGCCGTCAAAATCAATTTTAAAGCCATCCTCACCGATGGTCAGCGTGGCAACCAAATCCAGCGGTCGTTCATAGCCGTCGATCCGCATCACATTGTGAAAAACACCTTTCGGTAACTTGGCGATCTCTGCCAACATGCCGGCCCGGGACATGTCGATAATCCGATCACCCAAATCATCCAGGTCATGCAAAGCAAATTCTGTCATCATCGCCGACAACCGCCGGCAGCCAACTTCGTTACATGCCGCCAAAGAATAAAGGTCGCCTTCAACTTCCACCGGATTACGCACATTGGCGCGGACGATCTCAAGCAGCGTCTCGCTCATCTCGCCGGCTTTTGCAAGATAGCTCATCGGCACATTTAAGCCTTCTTCGTAAATTTGTCGGCCATCAGGTCCAAACCCGCGCCCGCCCACATCAACCACATGGCTGGTGCTTGCGAACAAAGCAATCAGCCGACCATCGTGGAAAGCAGGCGTTACCACCGTGAAATCATTCAAATGGCCGGTGCCTTGCCACGGGTCATTGGTGATCAACACATCACCGTCGCACATCTTCTCGGTTGGGAATTTTTCTAAGAAAAAGCCGACGCTGGCGGCCATGGCGTTAACATGCCCAGGGGTGCCGGTGACCGCCTGCGCGAGCATCCGTCCTTGGGTGTCAAAGACACCGGCCGACAGATCACCTGCTTCGCGTGTTGACGTGCTAAACGCCGTGCGCATCAACGTTTGGGCCTGTTCTTCGACAACCGACAATAACCGGTTCCATTGAATTTGCATGCGAATGCGGTCAAGACCGCCAAGCTCTTGAGCGCTCATCTCAACTTCCCCCTGCCGGCACCAGCCGGTCCAAAATCAAATATCCATGGTCATCAACGGCAGCACTGAAATTGCCTGTAACAACAGTGGTTGTTTGGTCCTCAGCGATCAAAGCCGGGCCCATAATGCGGGCACCGACCGTCAGGTCATCCCGCCAATAAACCGGCGCCGTCACATAGGCAGAGCTGTCAGGATCAAATAAGGACCGTTCATCAATCGCCTGCAGGGGTTTTTTATCGCCCTTGGTCGCCGTGCTTGCCTTGCTCGCCGCCGGGTCAATATCGGCCGCCGCCGTTAAGGTCCAGCTCAGAATTTCCATGTCTAAGCCAGGGATAGTTCGGCCAAACAATCGGGTATATTCCGTCTCAAAGCTGCATCGGATGGTGTCCTGGTCCGCCGCCGTCAGCGCTGTCATCGGCAAATCAACCGTGATCTCGTGGCCTTGACCAACATAACGCATGAAAGCCAAGCGGGTTTCGGTAATCGCCGCACCGGCGGCACCTGCGGAAACAACCGCCCGCGCCTCGGCACTCATTTCCTCGAGCAGTCCATTGACGTGTTGGTGGTCAAAATTGCCAAGGCGCAGATATCGTGACCGGACCACTTCGTAAGCAATCGGCGCTCGCAAAAACCCAATCGCCGAGCCAACGCCGGCCCCCGTCGGCACAATGACTTGCGTGATCCCAAGTTTTTCCGCCAAACGGGCGGCATGCAAAGGCGCCGCACCGCCAAAAGCGATCATTGCTCGGGCGGCAATGTCTTTTCCCCATTCAATCGCATGAACGCGCGCTGCCGAAGCCATGTTTTCGTCAACGATTTCGCAAACCCCAAAGGCTGCAAGCGCATCATTCATGGTCAGTTGTTGTGCGATATTTTGATGAACCGATTGTGCCGCTTTGTCGACGGACAACTGCACGCGGCCACCGGCAAACCTGGCCGGGTCAATTTTCCCAAGGACCAGGTCAGCATCTGTCACCGTCGGCGCGGTGCCACCTTGACCATAGCATGCCGGCCCTGGATCAGCGCCGGCACTTTCCGGGCCGACGTTAATGCGCCCCATGCCATCAACCGCCGCGATCGAGCCGCCACCGGCACCAATTTCAACCATCTCAATCGCCGGAATGCGCACCGGCAGGCCACTGCCGCGCATGTTGCGATAAACCCGCGCCACTTCAAAGGTCCGGGTCGATTGCGGCTTATAACCATCGATCAGGCAAATCTTGGCGGTGGTGCCACCCATGTCATAGGAAACGACATTTTCAACAGCACATTCAGCAGCGATTTTAGCGGCTAAGATTGCGCCGCCGGCAGGGCCAGATTCAACCAAGCGAATGGGGAATTGCATTGCCGTTTCGAGCGTTGTTAACCCGCCGCCCGAGGTCATCAAGAAAAACGGGCAGGTCATCCCACGCTGTGTCAATGCGCGCGCCAGTTCTCCCAAATACCGCGACATTTTAGGCTGGACATAAGCATTGGCGCTGGCTGTTGATTGACGCTCATATTCCCGAATTTCAGGACACACTTCAGAGGACAGAGTGATGCTCACATCCGGCAAGGCTGCCTGCAGAATTTCGCCGACGCGGGCTTCATGAGCTCCATTGGCATAGGCGTGAATTAAGCCAACGGCAACAGCTTCAATGGCCTGTGCTTGCAGCTCATGCACCACCGCATGAACACTGTCTTCATCCAGGGCGACCAACACCTCACCGGCATGATTCAAGCGCTCCCGAACCGCAAAGCGCAAATGCCGGGGAACGATGGGCTGCGGCCGGTCGATGTTTAAGTCATATTGCTCAAAGCGATTTTCCAAGGCCATCTCAACCGAGTCGCGCATGCCTTCGGTGGTAACCAAAGCTGTCTTTGCGCCTTTACGCTCGATCAACGCATTTGTCGCCAGGGTGGTGCCATGGATCAAAATATCGATGTCACCGGCGCTCAGATTGGCCGCTTGTAAGACCCCGTCGATGCCGGCCAGAACCCCTTGTTCCGGTGCCGCTGGCGTGGTCAAGACTTTCAGCGTCGTCTGCGCCGTGCCTTTTTCAAGAACCACATCGGTAAATGTTCCGCCGACATCTACCGCCAACCTAATTTGCTCATTCATAATTGATCTCGTCCTGTTTTGGCTTGGCTGTTGACCTGACGCTAATCGGTGTTCAGACGGGCTTCAAGTTCATGGCGTTGAATCTTTCCGCTGGTGGATCGCGGGAAGGCGTCCTGATCGATGAAAATGATCGCCCGCGGCCGCTTGTAACTGGAGAGGCGTGCGGCACATAATTGCATCAAATCGTCCGCCGTTAAGTCCGCGTCCTGGCGCGCCACGACCGCAATCGGCACCTCACCCCAACGCGGATCAGACTGGCGGATAACGGCGCAGTCGGCAACCCGTAAATCAGCAAGTAAAACCTGTTCAATTTCAGCAGGGTAGATATTTTCACCCCCTGATTTGATCATATATTTTACCCGATCAACGAAATCCAGACTGCCGTCGGCATTGCGGCGAAAAACATCGCCGAGATGAAACCAGCCGCCACGGAAATCTTCCGCATTGGTTTGCTCGGCCCGCCAATAACCGCTGAACAGAGTTGGCCCACGCATTGTCAGCTCGCCCGGCATGCCGCTGGCAACTTCGTTATCGTCGCCATCAACCAAGCGAATTTCGCAACCGCCACTTTGCTGCTTGGAGAGTTGCGAGGGCCTTCCGCCAATCGCGATCACATTGCCTGTGGCCGGCGGCAGGCCTGTCTCCGTCGCCCCAAAGCTGTTCAAGTAAGGCGCGTTTAAGGCGGTGGTGATGGCCGCTAACTGCTGCGGCGGAACCAAATCTGCCATCGCCCCAATCATGGCAACGCCTTTGATCACGGGGTCGGCGTCTTTAAGGGCCGCCAGGAAGGCCTCGATCATACCGGGGATGACGATGAACCAATGCATCTCAAAGCGTTCTAAACACGTGATCAATGGCCCGGCTTGAAAGCCGTCAACGACGATGACTTGTCCACCACGCATCAAGGTCGATAGGGCGTGATCCGTTGACACCATGTGAAACAGCGGTGGCCAAGCGACAAAGTTATTCTGTGCCGGCACCCCTAAATCCATGGAATAGGCAAAAGATCGCGCCACCATTGCCCGATGGCTAATCAACGCGCCTTTGGGCAAGCCGGTGGTGCCGCTGGTATACAGAATGATCAGGCCATCCTCGTCGTCGATGATAACCTCAGGTTCACCATCACAGGCAGTCGCCAAGGCTGCTTCATAGGGTGCTCCCAATGCCAAACGCCTGTCCGTGACCAACTCTAAGCGGTCCAAACTGGCGGCCAATGCGGCGTCATGGATAATGATTTTCGGGGTGACCAGGTTTAAACAATGGCTCAGCTCACGGTCGGCCAAACGCCAATTCTGGGCCGCAACAATGGCACCAATCTTAGCGCAGGCAAGCTCAACCTCAAGATAGGCAATGCAGTTTCGCGCCAGCAAGGCCACCCGGTCCCCATGGCGAATGCCGACGCCGGATAAATAATTTGCCAGGCGGTTCACCCGCTGATTCAGGGCCGCGTAGGTTAAACTTTGTTGCAGGTCGGTTATTGCCAAACGCTCCGGCGCGGCATCAACACGGGAGCGAAATAAACTGCCGACATTGGCCAATCCGGCCTGCCGTATTTGTTCACTGGGTTGAAAATCCATACCGCCCCTCCGCGCCCTTTCCTTAAGTTTAACAATCCCCGGCGACACCACCATGAAATTCATACAGCATGGGCAATGGCCAATGGAAGGCAGCAATCAAACACTGTTTCATGGCCCTGACCATAGCGCCGGCGGCGGCAAAATTACTCGCTTCGGCACAGCCATCATGAAATAGTTACGGTTCCATCGTCCGAGCGGAGAAATTCACGTGCAACGCTGGCTACGACTCGCCCTTGGCGGCCATATGGTGTTGCTTGTCGGCATGGGCCTGGGACGGTTTTCCTATACCCCGATGGTGCCGGCCTTAACGGCCTTTGAGGTACTGACCGCGACCCAAGCAGGGATCGTTGGCGCCGTCAATCTCGGTGCTTACGTGGCCGGCGGCCTTGCCACGCATTTCTTTGCCGCGCGTTTTCGACCCGCCCGATTGCTGCAAGCATGTCTGCTTATTTCGATGCTGTCTTTGCTGGCAAGCATGCTGCCCTTAGGATTTTTCTGGCTGATCTTCTGGCGCGGGTTAATTGGTGCAACTGTTGCCGTGATGATGATCTTAGGCATCGCTTTGGTCGCCAATGCCGCCCCCAAAGGGCGGTTAGGTCTGGCCACCGGCATCGCCTTCACAGGGGTTGGCGTCGGTATTTTTCTGTCGGCCGTCGGTTTACCCTGGCTATTGGCGACAGGCCTTGTTTGGGCCTGGGGCGGGGCGGCGGCTGTCGGTCTGCTGGCCGGGGTGATCGGCCTTTGGGCCTGGCAAGCCGCCATTGATGTGCAACCTTCGCAGCGCCGCCCAAATACACCGCCGGAAAACACCAGCGCCGATGATCCAGGTGCCCGTGCCGGCCGCCGATTATTAATTGCCCAAGGCTTATTCTCCCTCGGACTGGTGCCGTATTCCATTTACTGGGTCGACTATTTGGTGGTTGCCCATCAGTGGCCGCTGGCCAGCGCCGGCCAGCAATGGGCGTTATTTGGCCTGGGCGCGGTCACTGGAACGGTGCTCTGGGGTTTGCTTGCCGACCGGCTTGGCTTTGGCCGCGCCCTGGTGCTGGTTTTCACAAGCCTGGCGATTGGCATCACCTTACCGCTGCTCACCTCGGCGACGGCGATTGCCGTGGTCTCCTCACTGGTGGTCGGCGCACAGCCCGGATTTTCGGCCATTGTTGCAGGCCGCGCGCAACTTGCCGTTGGCCCGGCAGCCATGCTGGTGCTGTGGCGATGGATGGTGGTTGCCGTCGGGGCCGCCCAGATCATCGGCGGCGCCGGCCTTGTTTACCTGTTCGCGTTGACGGCAAGCTATCCACTGGTATTTGCCATCGGTGCCATGGCGATGGCGGCCGGTGCCATCGTCGTTGCCGGTCTGCCAAGCGACCGCGCCGCCAAGCAGGGGTGATTTTTTTGCTGAGCCAAAGCACAAATTTGTCGTAGCCTAAGGCCAAAGAGGTTCTTTGCCGCCTTCGTCGGCATGCTCAAAAATGATCATTCAAGGGGGAAGGGCGGTTATGTCGGATCACTATATTGTCGGCGATTTGGTCGCTGAATTTTTGCAAACCGTCGGCGTCACGACGGCTTTTGGCCTGGTCTCGGTGCATAATATTCCAATGCTTGATGCAATTGGTCGGCGCAATGCGATCCGTTTTGTCAAAGCCCGCGGCGAACATGGTGCCGGGCATATGGCCGACGCTTTTGTGCGGACCAGCGGCGACTTAGCGGTGCTGTTTTCAAGTACCGGGCCAGGGGCTGCAAATGCTGTCCCTGCCCTGGTCGAGGCGCGTTTTGCCGGCACCCCGCTGCTGCACATCACCGGCCAGACCGCCAGCCCCAATCTTGACCGCGATCAAGGCACCGTGCATGACGTGCCCGGGCAATTACAAATGCTTGAGGCGGTGTCAAAAACCGCCTATCGAATCCGTGATGCAGGAAGCGCGCTTGGGATCTTAACCAAAGCTGTCAGCGATGCTTTAAGTGCGCCCATGGGGCCGGTCAGCATCGAAATTCCGATTGATGTGCAACGAACCGCCATTAAACGGCCGGACATCCTTGATCGTAATCCGCTTGCCCTGCCCCAACCGCAAGCTGCACCAATGGCAGATATCGAGCAGGCGGCAGCAATGCTGCGGCAGGCCAAACGACCGATGCTGTGGACAGGCAATGGTGCCAAGTTTGCCGGCGCGGCCGTCAACCGTCTGGTTGAGATGGGCATCCCGCTGGCCACCAGTTGGAACGGTCGGGCGGTCATTTCAGAGCATCATCCGCTCAATTTTGCCGGCCTTTATGGCAGTCCTGAAATTGCCAACTTCCTTGCTTCCGTTGACCTTTTGATTGTCGCCGGTTGCCGTCTGCGGGGCCATGAAACCGCTGATATGTCGATGGCGTTACCCGGCCCACGGATTCATATCGACGCCGATCCCGCAGCCAATGGCCGGACCTATGACAATGAGCTGTTCTTATGCGGCGATGCCGGGGCAACACTTGAGGCGCTTGGTGATCTGGTGGCCGAGCAATTGTCTTTAGAGGCGGGCTATAGCGATGCTGCAAAAGCGGCAAAAACGGCGGCACAAGACGGCTTCACCGAGTTTTTGGGCGACTATGGTGCGATGCCAGCGGTGGTCCGCGCGGCCATGCCCGCTGATGCTGTTTGGGTGCGTGACGTCACCTTAAATAACACCACTTGGGGCAATCGCATGTTCCCGCTGAACGCCCCGCGCGATAACGTTTACCCGATCAGCGCAGCAATTGGCCCAGGCCTGCCGCTGGGGATTGGTGCCGCCCTTGGTGCCAAAGGCCGAAAAACTGTCTCCATGAGCGGCGACGGCGGCTTTGCCATTAACTTGGCCGAGCTTTGGACCGCTGTTGACGAAAATGCCGATGTTGTTTTCATGGTCATGAATGACCGTGGTTACGGTGTCATCAAACATATCCAGTCCAGCCTTTACGGCGGCCGGCACTTCTTCGCCGACCCGACCGCACCTGATTATAAGACCTTGGCGGAAATGTGCGGCATGCCCTTCTTTCACAGCGATACGGTGGCCGGCGTCGGCGCGGCTTTAACAGCCGCAATTGCTGTTGATGGCCCGGCGCTTTTAGAGGTCGATATGAACGCAATCGGGCCGTTTCCGGCCTATTTCAAGCCGCCGCCCTATGCCAGCAAATAGCCGCTTAGCGGCTCACCGCGATAAAGGCGACCGACGGGACAACCAGCAGGACCGAAACGACGATCTTCAACGTCAGCCGCTCACGCCGGAAAATTAACCAGCTCATCAGCATGGTAAAAATCGGCGAGGCGGCGACAATCGGCACAACCTCGATGACCTGGCCGCGCAGAAAAGCATTGTTGAGCGCGAAAATCGCCGTCGAAAAACATAAACCGGCGCCGGCAAACCAATAAATCCCCGGTAACTTCCAGTCGACCTTGGGTTTATTGCGGCGGGTTAAAGCAACCAGATGGGTGATAATTGCCGACACCACGAAGCCTATCATCCCGGCGATAAACGGCTCGGCGACCTGATCAAGACCAACCTTCGACAGTACATGTCCCAAGGCGCGCAGGAATGCTGCGCCCACAGGAAGCGCCAATGCCCATAGCGGCCAGCTAACCTTTTGTGAACCGCCCTTTCGGGTGAGCAATAAAATACCCGCAAAAATGCCAACGGTGCCGGCCGCTGTTTCTAAGGTGAGCGCCTCACCCAGCCACAGAATGCCTAGCGCCAAGCCAAATAAGGGTGAGGTCGAACTGAGCGTGCTGGATAATGTCGGCCCCAGGTAACGCATGCCCCACACCGACAGATTTGCCGATAGCGCCGGTCGGAACAAACCAATCAGCACAAAAATCAAAACCGCAGGGTGGAACAAAGCCTCGACGTTTAAAAACCACGGTGCCAGCAGCAGATGAATACCTGCCGCCGATGTGATCGTGGTGGCGGTGCCAATTCGGTTATCAAGGGTGGCCAAGCCCTGATTTTGGCATTGAGCACCTAAGGCAAACAGAAACGCTGCGACAAGCGCTAACGCGATTGGGGAAATTTCACTGAGCACGGGGGACACCGAATAAGAAAAGCACCGGAGTGAGTCTACGCTGTTCCGGCGAAACGTACAATCAATTGAAATGGTTTCATTCTTTCACCCCATCAACGCCTTAACGGCGGCCCTATAGGGGGCTCCGAGGCGGCCACCAAAGACCATACATTTAAGCGCCGCCGCCGCATTTGCGAAACTTGCCGCTTGCGTTAAAGATTGCCCTTCGCCAAGTCCAAGCGCGAAAGCACCATGAAAAACATCACCCGCCGACAATGTGTCGACAACCGCAACTTGAAAGCCCGGCACCGCCCAAACTGAATCGCCGACGGCCAGTAAACAGCCTTCAGCATCAAGGGTGACGCCAATGGCCGTCGCCGCCGGCAATTTTGCCGACGCCGCCGCAAGCAACGCCGCCGGCGGTCCATCGTCACCGACAAATAACATTAATCCACGACGGGAAAAGATCGGGTGGCTGGCGGCGGCGGCCAGCGCCCGCAAATCATCAACAGGTGCGATATCAGCATCCAATACCGCCGGTATGCCGCTTGCCCACGCTGCCGCCAGAAGTGCCAAAGCACCGGCCGGCCAACGGCAATCCACCAACACGGCAGCGGCTCGCTCGACGGCGGCAAGCGGTAACCAAGCCGCCGACGGGTCCAGGGCCGGATCATAAAACGGCACCACCAAGCGTTCGCCATCGGGATCAACCAAGGTCACCCCAAGGCCTGTTTTCGCCGACGGGATGACCCGCACGGCAGAAACATCAACCCCATCCGCAGCCAAGCTTGCCAGATAGGTTCGGCCGGCTGCATCATCACCGATCCGTGACCAAATTTGTACCACGCCGCCCAATCGGGCAATCGACGCTGCCGCGCTAGATGCCATGCCGGCACCAAACTGCCGACAGTCAGTCGCCATCACCTTGTCGCCAAGCTTACCAAGCCGGGGCACCTGCAGAACCGTATCAACGGTCGCCGCACCAAGACAGATGATCGATGCCGGAGGGCTGTTTGGCATGATGGCTATGTTCCCGTCTTTAAAAATGCTAGTTTTAACCCTCCACAGGAAGCAGCGCCAATGAATCCATCAATGGCGGCGCCTGCGCTGTTAAGACCGATCCCGGCGGCGAAAACAAGAAAGATAAAAATGTCTGTTGAGATGTTATTGGATTGGTCGCCGCTGATTTGGCTGATTGCGGCCGTGGCAACTCTGGTTGCGGCCATTGTGCGCGGTTTTACCGGCTTCGGCTTTGCCCTCATTGTGATCGCTGCGGTGACCATTTTGGACGTGCCGGCAGCTGTCATCCCAATGGTTCTGCTGCTGGATTTGGCGATCAGTTTACATATGATCCCAAGTGTTCGCCGCGACATCAATTGGACGGTGTTAACGCCAATTTTAATTGGCGCGACGATTGGTGTGCCGATCGGTGTGGCCCTGCTGGCTCATTTACCGGCCGACAGCATGCGCATCATGATTGCGCTGTGCATTCTGACCGCCGTGTTTGTTCTGCACAAAGGCTATCAGCTTGAAACCCTGCCAGGGCCGCTGATCGCATCTTTGGTCGGTGTTGCCGCAGGGTTTTTAGCCGGCAGCGTCGGCATGCCCGGCCCGATCATCGTTGTTTTCTTTCTGGCCAGCCCATTGGCCGTCGCCAATGTGCGCGGCTCGTTGGTGGCGTTCATCTTGATGACCGACATTCTGACCTTGGCGATGATGATTTGGGCTGGTTTGGTCACTGAATTGGTGATCTTGAGGGCCGTTGTTTTGCTGCCGGTGGTGTTGCTTGGCACCGCCCTTGGTAAGCGTTTATTCACAATTACCGACCCTGAAACGGTTCGCAGCGGCGCTTTATTGCTTTTAGCCATTCTGGCGCTTGGCGCTTTGAGTCGGGTTTTGTTATCTTAGTTAGGTCATTGTCGATTGAGTGAAACCTTCATGCACATCCTTTATCACCAACCGATTTCGCCGTTCAGCCGGAAGATTCGTGTTATTTTGGCCGAAAAGAAGCTAGAGGCCGAATTTGTTGTCGAGCCTGTTTGGCAGCGGCGACAATCTTTCTTAGCGCTGAATCCGGCAGGTCAGGTCCCGGTGCTGGTAGATGTCAAAGGCCGCGTGATTGCCGATTCCAATGCCATCGCAGAATACCTTGAGGAAATTCAGGCAAACCCAAACCTGCTTCCATTTGATGCCATCGGTCGCGCCGAGACACGCCGTTTGATGGCCTGGTTCGATGATAAGTTCAATGCCGAAGTAACGGTTCCGCAAGTTGGCGAAAAGCTTTATAAACGGCTTAGCGGCGGCGGTCCGCCGGATAGTGCCGTGGTTCGCGCCGGCACCCAAAATATTTTCACCCACCTTGACTATATTGGGCATTTGGCCGAACGCCGAAACTGGCTTGCCGGCGACGATTTTTCATTTGCAGATATCACCGCTGCGGCACATTTATCCGCCGTTGATTATGTTGGCGGGGTTCCCTGGGATCACAACGGCGAGGCCCGCACCTGGTATGCCAGGGTGAAATCACGGCCCAGTTTTCGGAGCGTCTTAAGCGATCATATCCCCGGTTTGCAACCGCCGGCACATTATGCGGACCTAGACTTTTAACCGGCAGGCTAGCCGCGACTTAAATCCATCAATTCAATTCGCCCACGAATCGCCTCTAAGATATCCGGGTCATCCGTCAGACTGAGAGCTTTCAAAAAATCCTCGCGGGCGCGATCTAAGTTGCCGTGCAATTGCCGCAGGATGCCGCGCTCTAACCAGATATCGGCGCGATGCGGCGCAATTGCTTTGGCCTGTTCAATATCCGCATGGGCCAAATCTAAGGCATCCATATAGCGATAGGCGACGGCACGATACAGCAAGGCTTCGACCCGCGCCGGGTCGCGTTGCAGGGCTTTGCTGAAATCGTCAACGGCACCGCTAAAGTTACCTGATGCCAGGCGCGTCGACGCACGATCCACGATAAAATCAGGATTATTTGGCTCTTGCTTAAGAATCTCCGCCTGGATTGTCTCAGCTGTTTTCAAACGCCCGGCCAGAAACCAAAGTTGGCCGGCTTGGGCCAGCCAAGCCCTGGCCATTTCAATGTCATTGACCTCTGTTGCTAAGCGCTGCAGGCGGCTGGCCGCTTCATCTAACCTGTCCAGCGCCGCCAAGGCGATTGCGGCACAATGGCGGGCCATCAGGCCGCCGCCATCGACGCGCCACCTCTGCGCCTGTCGATAGGCTTGCTGGGGATCGCGATCGGTCAACCTCAGACAGTCGACGTGATCATTGACATACGGCGTTGCGATTGCCAGTTTGACGTTAACGGCGATGCCGCAACCGCCGGCGGCAACACTCAAGAGCAGTAAAAGACAGCAGCTTTTAAGTGACTTTTTGAGACTATTTGACGGCACCGTCATGGCTTTTCGTCACCCTCGACCATGGCCACAAGCCCAGCAAGCGTGCGCCGCAATAATGCCAGATCCCGATCCCGTGACAGACGATGGTCGCCATCTTTAATCAGCGTCAATTCAACGTCACCTGTGGCCAACGCATCAACGATTTTATCGGCATGCTGATAGGGCACATCGGGATCGCACATGCCTTGTAACAGACGCACCGGCGCTTGGATATTAAGCGGCGACCGCAACAACAGATGGGTGCGGCCGTCAGCGATCAAGTTCATGGTAATTGGATAGGCGGCATCACCATATTCCGAAGGGGCGAAATAAACCCCGTCACGCGCCAGGGTTTGCCGAATTTCCTCACTGAAAGCAGGCCACATTAAGTCTTCGGTGAAATCTGGCGCGGCGGCAATGCCCAGTAATCCGGCAACACGCTGCGGCCGCGCTAAGGCTGCCAAAAGCATAATCCAGCCACCCATTGAGGAGCCGACCAGAATTTGCGGCCCATCGCTAAGAGCATCAATCACCGCGATTGCATCATCGCGCCACTGGCCGATGGTGCCCGCCTGAAATTGCCCCGATGAGGCCCCATGACCCTGATAATCAAAGCGCAAAAAGGCCTGTCCGCTGGCCCGGGCAAAGTCTTCCAAGGCAAGCGCCTTAGTGCCTGTCATGTCAGACATGAAGCCGCCCAAAAAAATAATTCCTGGCTGCCGTCCCGGCAGCCGGTGATAGGCAATCCTGACGTTATCGGCCAAGGTTAAATAGTCAGGGTCGTGCGGGTTGCTTGACGCTGCATTCATTCTGCTTGATCCTCCCCCTGAAGAAACTACGGAGCGACAACATTTTGCGAGATCAATCTCGAGCCATCGTTGGTGTCACCGACCCTATCAAATTTACGGCCGATTATGAAACCTTCCGGCCGGCACCGGATAGCAAGCCACCAACGGTTCTGCAAGTGTTGCCGGCCCTGGTATCCGGCGGTGTTGAGCGTGGTACGATTGAAATTGCCGAAGCCCTTATCATGGCCGGCTGGCGGGCCATTGTGGTTTCGTCAGGCGGGCCGATGGTGCGTGAGCTTGAGCGCCTTGGCGCAACCCATCTGCTGCGTCCTATTCATTCTAAATCACCATTTCGGTGGCGCCAGAATATGGCTGAGCTGACCGCCATCATGAAAGAGCATGATGTTGATATTGTCCACGCCCGCTCTCGCATGCCGGCTTGGATTGCCTACCAGGCGACGCGCAGCCACAAGCGCCCCTTCGTTACCACCTTCCATGGTCGCCACCCTGACCTTAACCCCGTAAAAAAGTTCTATAACAGTGTCTTGACGCGGAGTGACCGGGTAATCGCAATCTCGCATTTCATCGCCGAGGATATCGCACAGCGCTACCGTTTTGATGTCAATAAACTGCGGGTGATCCAACGCGGCGTCGATCTCAATATGTTCGATCCCGACCGTGTCAGCGCCGCGCGCATGATCAAGTTCACCAATGAATGGCGGCTGCCTGACGGTGTGCCGGTCATCATGTTACCGGCGCGGGTCACACGCTGGAAAGGCCATGAGCTGTTAATCGAAGCATTAGCCCAGCTCGCAGATATAAAATATCGTTGTTTGATGGTCGGAAATGCCGATCAGAAAGCGCCGTTTAAAGCCGCCCTTGAGCGCCAAGCGGAAAGCCTTGGGATTGCTGACCGGATCCATTTTGTCGGCACCTCGCGCGATATGCCGGCCGCTTACAAGGTTGCCGATGTGGTGGTTTCACCAACCTTGATACCGGAGCCCTTCGGGCGTGTTGTGGTCGAAGCCCAAGCCATGGGCCGTCCCGTCATTGCCAGCGCCCATGGCGGCCATTTAGAAACTGTCCTTGATGGCAAAACAGGCTGGTTGACGGCACCCAATGATGCCACGGCATTAAGCCAAGCCTTGCGTCACGCGCTGACCATCAGCCCGGAGCAGCGGGCGAAAATTGCCGCCGCCGCCATTGCCCACGCGCGTGCAAACTTCTCGAGCTTTGATATGTGCGCACGGACCTTGGCCGTCTACAGCGAAATCTTGGCCAAACACAGCCCTTGATGCCATGAGTAAAGAACGCATTTTGGTCATAAAATTGGGAGCCTTAGGTGATTTGGTATTTGCCCTTGGGCCGATGCAGGCCATCCGCGATCAGCATCCCGATGCTGAGCTGACCTGCCTCACGCGGCAGGCCTATTGCGAACTGCTGGAAGCAAGCAGGCTGTTTGATGTTATTTGGCCGGATCCAAACCCGCGGCCTTGGCAGATTGGTCGCTCTTTGGCTTTTCGAAAGCAATTGCGCGAAGCGGGTTTTAGCTGGGTTTATGATCTGCAAACATCGGATCGCAGCAACAGCTATTTTCGACTGTTTTGGCCTGGACCCTACCCCCGCTGGTCCGGCATTGCCCGCGGGGCTAGCCACCGACATATCTACCCACGGCCAAACCGCCAGCACACGGTTGACCGGCAGCGGGCGCAACTGGCGATCGCCGGCATTGAGCAGGTGCCGCTGACAGATCTGAGCGCCATTGATGGCGATATCGGGCACTTTAACCTGCCTGAAAATTTTGTCCTCATGGTCCCTGGCTCATCACCGCATAGCCTGGACAAACGCTGGTCAACAGCACATTTCCGCAGCATTGCCGAACGTCTGATTGCGCATGGAATAACCCCTGTGATCATCGGCGGGGCAAGCGAACAACCCTTGGCCAGGGCGCTACTTGATGGGCTGCCGGGCGGCATCGATTTAACGGCCCAGACAAAGATTGTCGATATCCCGCCATTGGCCAGGAGAGCACAACATGCGGTCGGCAATGACACTGGCCCAATCCATCTTATTGCCGCCACCGGTTGCCCGTTAACCGTGCTCTTTAGCAGGCTGGACGCACTGCAGAAAAATAAGCCTGGCGGGCCGCAAGTAACGGTCTTGCAAAACGATGATCTGCAGAATGTCAGCGTTGACCAAGTATGGACCGCGATGCAGGTCAGTCGTGCCGTTTAACCCGCAGCCACTTGCACTTGTGGCCGAGCCCATGTACAACCCTATTTCCTCAAGGAAATCGCGTGATGGCAGTGATGCGAGCACATGCCCTATACACTATTTGGCCATTTCGGTGCTGACCGGCTCCGGAATGGCGTTATTTGTGGCGTCATGAACGCCGCCAGCCTGGTCGCCCTCCCTGTTTTGATTGTTTCTTTGAGATTGAGTCATGCCTGACATTACCCTTCCCGACGGTTCCGTTCGTTCCTTTGACGGCCCAGTGAGCGGCGCCGCCATTGCAGCCGATATCGGACCTGGCTTAGCAAAAGCGGCGATGGCCGTTGTCGTCAACGGTGAGCAATGGGATCTAAACCGTGAAATCACCAGCGACGTTCAGCTTGCGATCATCACCGAGCGGGATGACGATGCGCTGGAAATCATTCGCCACGATGCCGCCCACGTAATGGCTGAAGCGGTACGGGAGCTTTACCCCGACGCGCAGGTAACCATCGGGCCGGCAATCGACAACGGCTTTTATTATGATTTTCATCGTGCCGCACCGTTCACGCCCGAAGACCTCGCGGCGATCGAAACCCGCATGCATGAAATTGTTGACCGCGATGAACCGATCACCCGGGAGGTTTGGAGCCGCGATCAAGCGATCGCGCATTACCGCGCCGAAGATGAACCGTTCAAAGTCGAGCTGGTCGAATCCTTGCCCGCCGATGAGACCATCAGCTTCTACCGGCAAGGTGCCTTCCTTGATCTCTGCCGAGGCCCACATTTGCCGTCGACGAAGCGGATTGGTCATGCTTTCAAGCTGATGAATGTTGCCGGTGCCTATTGGCGTGGCGATTCCAGTCGCCCGCAGCTACAGCGTATCTACGGCACCGCATGGCGAACCGAAAAAGAATTGCGCCAGCATCTGCATATGCTGGAAGAAGCTGAAAAACGTGATCATCGTCGCCTAGGCCGGGACCTTGACCTGTTCCACATCCAGGAAGAAGCCGTTGGCTCGGTCTTTTGGCACCCGAAGGGATGGTCACTCTATCGCGCCATCGAAAGCTATTTGCGCGCACGCTTGGAAGCTGTTGGCTATGAAGAAGTTAAAACCCCGCAATTAATTGACCGAAGTTTATGGGAAGCATCTGGCCACTGGGAGAAATTCCGCGAGAACATGTTCACGGCGGAATCTGAAGACGACCGCACCTTGGCGCTGAAGCCAATGAACTGCCCCGGGCATGTGCAAATCTTCCGCCAAGGCCTGAAAAGCTATCGTGATCTGCCGCTGCGGATGGCGGAATTCGGCTCCTGCCATCGTAATGAGCCATCGGGTGCTTTGCATGGCATCATGCGAGTCCGTGCTTTTACCCAAGATGATGCGCATATTTTTTGTACAGAAGATCAGGTCGAGGCCGAAAGCGTCGCCTTCTGTGACCTGCTGCAAAGTGTTTATCGCGATTTTGGGTTCGAAGAGCTGCGCGTCAAATTCTCTGATCGACCGGAAGTTCGGGCCGGCGACGACGCCACCTGGGACCGCGCCGAAGCGGCCCTGAAAGGTGCGGTTGAGGCCGCCGGCTTGGATTACACATTAAATCCTGGTGAGGGCGCTTTTTACGGTCCGAAATTGGAATTTGTGCTGCGTGACGCCATCGGGCGGGATTGGCAATGCGGCACCTTGCAGGTTGACTTTGTTCTGCCCGAACGGCTTGACGCGCATTACATCGATGAAAATAGCCAGCGCCAGCGCCCGGTTATGCTGCACCGAGCGATTATCGGCTCGATGGAACGTTGGATCGGGATCCTGATCGAGCAATACGCCGGCCGTTTCCCCCTTTGGCTGGCACCACTGCAGGTGGTGGTCACGACCATCACCAATGACGCTGATGATTATGGCCGTCAGGTCGCGGCGGCCGCCAAGGCTGCCGGCCTGCGCGTCGGCCTTGACTTGCGTAACGAGAAAATCAACTACAAGATCCGCGAGCACAGTGACGCCAAAGTGCCTGCCATCCTCGTAGTCGGCAATCGTGAGGCCGAAGACGGCAGTGTCGCCGTACGCCGTCTTGGCGGCAAAGCACAAGAAGTGCTTGCGCTTGACGAGGCCATTCATAGACTAAGCTGTGAAGCGGCAATGCCCACCGGTGGCGGAGCCGCTTAAACCGAATTTTGAAAACTTCTAAGGAGTTGTTCCATCGCTAGACCACCATTCGCCCAAACACCAGCAAAAGACGGGCCGCGTGTTAATACCGATATTTCCAATGGATCCATTCGTTGCATTGGCTCTGACGGCGACATGCTCGGCGTTATGACCGTTGACGAGGCCCTTCGCCGGGCCGAACAAGAGGGGCTCGATCTGGTTGAGATTTCACCCAATTCCGATCCCCCCGTCTGCAAAATTCTGGACTATGGTAAGTACAAGTATGAGGCCCAGAAAAAACTTAATGCCACCCGCAAGAGCCAAAAAGTCATCGAAGTTAAAGAAGTCAAACTGCGACCAAACATCGATGAGCATGATTATCAGGTGAAATTAAGAAATATGGGCCGGTTCCTGGATGCGGGTGACAAGGTTAAGGTAACGATGCGGTTTCGTGGCCGGGAAATGGCGCACCAAGACTTGGGCATGAATGTTCTTAACCGAGTCCGCGATGATGTCGGCGAAGAAGCCAAGGTCGAAGCCGAGCCAAAACTTGAAGGCCGGCAGATGATTATGATCCTGGCACCAAGATAATTCAGCCTCAGGGTCACCATGGCCCTTGATTCTGAACCACCGGGCCAGTATAACCCGGCGATCCGCAAGGGTCTTACAACCGTGCCGTGGCGAAAGGGCATGCCCGGCCGGTGTCTCACCGTCTTACCGGTTCGCTGGTAAAGAACGGTAACCGCTAGAATAAGGAGTGAGAAATGCCCAAGCTTAAGACCAAAAGTGGGGTCAAAAAGCGCTTCCGCTTGACCGCCAAAGGGAAAGTGCGCGGCAATGTCGCCTGTAAACAGCACGGCATGCGCAAACGTCCACAAAAGATGATCCGCAGCGCTCGGGGAACGATGATCCTGTCGGAGCCGGATGCCAGGATTATCAAAAAATTCCTTCCCTACGGTTAAAGGAGCGCAGACATGGCTCGCGTCAAACGGGGCGTCACACAGCACGCCCGTCACAAAAAAGTTATCGCCCGTGCGAAGGGTTATTACGGCCGGCGGAAAAATGTTTTCCGGACGGCGGTGCAGGCAGTCGAGAAGGCCGCACAATACGCCTACCGTGACCGTCGCACGCGGAAACGCGATTTTCGCGGTCTGTGGATTCAGCGGATCAATGCAGGCGTGCGCCAGCACGGCTTAACCTATTCGCAGTTCATGAATGGCTTAAAACGCGCCGGCATTGAGGTTGACCGTAAGGTGCTCTCAGATTTGGCAATCCATGAACCCGGCGCTTTCAAAAGCTTGGTCGATCAAGCACAAACGGCTCTGGCCGCTAGCGACTAACGACTAGCGTGGATTATCGGGGCAGACGTCTCGTTGATAGGAACTTGAAACGGGGCCGCTTTTAAACGGCCCCGCTTTCGCGTCAAAGAGCAGACAAAATCGGGAAGGTATGGAATGGACGCCATCGACGAAATCCGCGAACGGACATTGGCCGCCATCGTTGCTGCCGCCGATCCGGGGCAACTGGATGTGGTGCGTGTTGCGGCGATTGGTAAAAAAGGCGATGTCACCGGGTTGATGAAAACCCTTGGCGGTCTTGAACCAGACGCGCGGCGGGCCTTTGGGCAAGCCGTCAATCAGTTGAAAGACGATGTCCAGTCTGCCCTTGATGCCCGTCGCGCCGTGCTTGACAGTGCTGCCCTTGACGCCCGCCTGATGGCGGAACGCATTGATGTTACCAAGCCGGCACGGTTCCAGGGTCAGGGACGGATCCATCCGATTTCCCGAACCATTGACGAGCTGACGGCGATTTTTACCGAAATGGGCTTCACCGTCGCCGAAGGCCCCGATATCGAGACAGACTTCTATAATTTTAAAGCCTTGAATTTTCCTGATGACCATCCGGCACGCCAAGAGCACGACACATTTTATCTGCCGCCCGATGCCGAGGGCAGCAGCAAAGTATTGCGGACCCATACCTCACCGGTACAAATTCGAACCATGGAGAAGGTGACACCGCCAATTCGTATCATCGTCCCCGGACGAACTTTCCGTTCCGACCATGATGCAACACACTCGCCGATGTTCCATCAAGTCGAAGGTCTGGTGATTGATAAAAAAACCCACATGGGTCACCTGAAAGGCTGCCTGATTGATTTTTGTCGGGCATTCTTTGATGTTGACGATCTACCGGTCCGCTTCCGGCCCAGTTATTTCCCGTTCACGGAACCATCGGCAGAAGTTGATATCGGCTGTTCCCGCGACGGTGGTGGTTTAAAAATTGGCGGCGGCGATGACTGGCTGGAAATCCTTGGCTCCGGCATGGTGCATCCACGGGTACTGGAATATTGCGGCGTTGATCCGAACGAGTATCAAGGCTTTGCCTTTGGTATGGGCATTGAGCGCATAACAATGTTGAAATATGGCATCCCTGACCTTCGGCCGTTTTATGACAGCGACCTCCGCTGGCTGCGCCATTACGGCTTTTTACCGTTACAAGTGCCAACCATCGCCGAGGGGTTAAACGGATGAAGTTCACCCTCAAATGGCTGAAAGAGCATCTCGATACAGACGCCAGCTTGCAAGAAATCACCGATGCTTTGACCATGCTTGGTTTGGAATTAGAGAGCGTTGAGGATCGCGGTGCCGCGCTGACGGCTTTCACCATTGCCCATGTGATTGAAGCCAAGCAACACCCGAACGCCGACCGGCTGCGGGTTTGCATGGTCGATGTTGGCGGTGAAACAGTGCAAGTTGTCTGCGGTGCGCCAAACGCGCGGACCGGCATGAAGGGGGTTTTTGCCCCGGCCGGCGCCTTTATCCCCGGAACCGGGATTGAACTGAAGCCTGGTAATATTCGCGGCGAAGCATCGAACGGTATGCTGTGTTCGGAACGTGAACTGATGATCTCGGAAGATCATGACGGCATTATCGACCTGCCCGAGGATGCCCCGGTAGGTGCCCGCTATGTTGATTACGCCGGCATTGATGACCCAGTTATCGACATCGCGATCACCCCGAACCGCGCCGATTGCCTTGGTGTTCGCGGCGTTGCTCGTGATTTGGCCGCCGCCGGCCTTGGCACCTTGAAACCGTTGGATAGCAGCCCTGTCGACGGTCAGTTTGACAGCCCAATCAACTGGCAGATTGAATTTGCCGATGACCAACAGCATCTCTGTCCGCTGGTGGCCGGTCGCTATTTTCGCGGTGTCACAAATGGCCCCAGCCCGAAATGGATGCAAGACCGGTTGATCGCCGTTGGCCTTCGGCCGATCTCGGCATTGGTCGATATCACCAACTATGTGATGCTGGACGTTGGCCGACCGCTGCACGCCTATGATGCCGATAAGGTTGATGGCGATATCATTATTCGGAACGCAAAACCTGGTGAAAAATACCTCGCTTTGAATGGCCGTGAATACAATTTCGATCCTGAAATGATTGTCATCGGCGACCAACATGGACCGGACGATTTGGCCGGTATCATGGGCGGCGAGCGGACCGGTTGCAGCGACGATACAACAAATATGTTTTTGGAAGTCGCGATCTTTGATGAAACCAATGTCGCCGCCACCGGCCGCAAACTAAACGTGCTGTCAGACGCCCGTTACCGTTTTGAGCGCGGCCTCGATCAAACCTCACCCTATTGGGGTACCGAGCTGGCGACAAAATTGGTTTTGGAAATCTGCGGCGGCACCGCCAGCACGGTTGTGATGGCGGGTCCAGGGCGGGAATGGCAGCGGCAAATTGGCCTTCGCCATTCACGGATCAAAGCGCTTTGCGGGGTTGATATTAGCGAAGCTGACGCCAAGCGTATCCTCGGCGCACTGGCTTTTGAGGTGAGCGGCGACGGTGAAACAATGCAGGTCACGCCGCCACCATGGCGCGGTGACATTGATGGTGAAGCCGATCTTGTCGAAGAAATCGTCCGCATCAATGGCTTTGATAAAAT
>MDTB01205826.1_pt1 | contig 22831 bp, 16 predicted proteins | sample 811161 | NCBI WGS metagenome assembly MDTB01 (sample SAMN05326650, study PRJNA326480) | marine metagenome | isolation source: seawater | place: Mediterranean Sea | collected 2009 | reverse complement strand
TGAGTTTAAAAAACTTATTTATAAATCTTATCCTGCAATGAAATTTACTAAAGATAACTACTATTACAATCAACAATACATAAAAACAAGTTTAAATCCCCCAGATCCTTTGAATGCTTATATTAGGAAAATTGATGAATCAGAAATTATTTTAACACTGGGAAATAAACAACAATTTCCATTGAGAATTGAATCCATAACTTCTAGTTCAAATGGAATTATTTATTACCCAAAAAAAGAATATACTTTATCTGGAAAAAATCATAGTCAATTTGCTTCTTATAAAGATTATATATTTGTTTCTGATAATAAAAATAAAATTTTACCTTCAATAAATTCTTTATCAATTAACTATAAAATAATCGGTAGTAATAATTTAAGAAGTAAAAACGTTTCATCTTATAAACGTAATTTAAACACTGAGTCCCAATATCTTTATAAATATTCAGATCTAACTAAATATAATTTTATAGATATAGATAAAGAAAAATTAGAAATAATTCTGAAAGAAGGCGAATGGAATATTGGGACTCCATTAATCTTACCCCCTAATTACACTATTAAAGCAATGCCTGGATTTTCTCTTCAATTAAGAAATAATTCATTTATTGTTTCCCATAGTCCTTTATTATTTTATGGAATAAAGGATAAGCCGATTAGAATTTTTTCTAATAATACATCAGATGGTTTTGGTATTTTAGTTTTAAATGCTAAGAAAAAATCGTATCTAAATAATGTTATTTTTGATGGTTTAACTAATCCATCAATTGATGACTGGTCTGTTAGTGGTGCCGTAACATTTTATGAATCACCATTAACAATGCAAAATATTTTTTTAGCTAATAGTCGTTGCGAGGATGCCTTAAATATTGTGCGTTCAGATTTTTCAATGGAAAATATTACTATAGTTAATTCAAAAAGTGATTCATTTGATATTGATTTTTCAAATGGATCTATAAATAATCTTGTTATAAGAAACTCAGGAAATGATGGACTAGACATTTCAGGAAGTAATGTAAATGCCAATAGTATTTTTATATTCAGGGCAGGAGATAAAGCTATTAGTATTGGAGAAAATAGTCAATTTTCTGGTTCAAATTTAGAGGTTAAAGATGCTGAGATAGCAATAACTAGTAAAGATCTATCAACTATCGATCTAAAAGATGTCTTTATTGCCCGCTCTCGTTTAGGACTGACAGCTTTTGAAAAGAAGTCTGAGTATGGAGGGGGTAAAATCAACATAACCAATTTAAAATTAGACAAGACAAAAGAATCATATCTTTTGGAACCTGGATCTTCAATTATTGTAAATAGCGTTGACTATAAGTTCAATGTCAAGGAAGTATTCCCTCTTTTATATGGCAATGAATATGGAAAAAAATCATGATGGAATTGGTTCATATCGATATGAACGAAAATTTATAGTACCTTTCAACTCTATTCACTCCATATACAAAATCTTATCTATAAATAATGCTAATTTTAGGGAAATTTATCAATCTAGGAAAATAAATAATTTGTATTTAGATACTTTAAATTTATTGTTCTTCAAACAGAATGTTGATGGATTAAATGAAAGAAAAAAAATACGTATTAGATGGTATGGAGAATTCTATGGGGAAGTACAACCTAGACTAGAAATAAAAAAAAAGTTGGGTTTAGTTTCAACTAAGGAAGTTTACAATCTTTCATCTCTATATTTAAAAAAAAGTACTAGGATCTCTGATCTAACTAGGGTTTTCGATTTACAAAAAATTCCAAGTTTTATTAGACAAGAAATTAATAGTCTCCAGCCATCATTGCTTAATTGTTATGAGAGGAGATACTTTCTATCTGCTGATAATAGATTTAGAGTTACTATTGATTATGATCTTAAATTTTACAATATTTTAAATTGTATTTATACAAATTCAGCTCATAAACATGATGATAAATCTATAATTTTGGAATTGAAGTACGATAATATTCATGATTCAAATGCACATTTAATATCTAATCAGTTGCCTTTCAGATTATCTAGATATTCAAAATACGTTAATGGCCTTAATTTTATTTTGGGATGTTAATTTGATAAGCTAAAAGGTGAAATTCTTTAAAAACTTTTTTATTGAAATTTGCAAATAAAAAAATTTATTTTTTTGTAAAAAGTCTTTTAGATAGATTTATTGCTTTATTTTTACTAATAACGATTTCCCCTTTTTTAGTTCTTATTGCATTATTAATAAGAATAATTCTTAAAAATCCTATCTTTTTTATTCAACAAAGGCCAGGATATAAATGTAGAATCTTTAATCTAATAAAATTTAGATCTATGAATAATGGTAAAGATGAAAGTGGTAATCTTCTACCTGATAATTTACGGATTTCAAACTTTGGTAATTTTTTAAGATCTTATTCTATTGATGAATTGCCACAATTAATAAATATAATTAAAGGGGAGTTGAGTTTTGTGGGACCTAGACCATTATTAGTAAAGTATTTACCTTTGTATAGCAGTAAACAAATCAAAAGACACAATGTTAAACCAGGTTTAACAGGATGGGCCTCAGTAAATGGAAGAAATTCAATCTCTTGGGAAGAAAAATTTCAATTAGATATATGGTATGTTGAAAATCAAAGCTTTTTCCTAGATATTAATATTTTATTTGTTACTTTTATTAAAGTTTTTAGGCGCGAGGGGATAAATGCTTCGAGCTCTTTAACGATGGAAGAATTCAAAGGCAATAATTAATAAGACTTAATTATTTTTAATTATTTTTATTATGCTTTGATTAACTTTTTTCACATCATACAAGTTTTCAACTAATTTATAACTATTTGAAGCCATTCTTTTAGTTTCATCCTCTTCTTGTTCGATAAGCTTTATCATCGCTGAAGCAAGACTTTTCGAATCTCTCGGGGGTACTAAATATCCATTAAATCCATCAATAACAGTTTCTCTACAACCAGGGACATCAGTAGTAATAATAGCCCTTTTTGTCGCCATTGCTTCAAGAACTGATCTTGGCGTACCCTCCCTATAGGAGGGTAAAACATAAAATTTACATAAACTCAGTTCATCTTTAACGTTTTGTATATGTCCTAAAAAATTAATATATTTTCTATCAATATAAAAATCTAGCAATTCATGCTTTATTGCTGAAGGATGATACCTCTCATGAGAACCTGCGAGTTTAAATATGGCATTTGGATATTTCTTCTTTACTATTAGTGAAGCCTCAAGATATTCTTTGACCCCTTTGTTATTAAGAAGACGAGATAACATTAGAAAATTGGGATTTGGCGGGATTTCTTTTGGAGTGAACTCTTCTAGGCTCACACCAGATCCATATATTCTTCTGGTTTTGTATTCGCTTTTTAATATTCCTAGTGACCTGAACTCATTGATATCATCTTCGTTCTGGAAGATAACTTTTTCTGCCTTTTTTAGTCCAACCTTATATAGGTTTTGAATTAGTATCCTCATTATTATATCTTTAATATTGTTTTTCTTTTCATCAAATAAAGTTCCAGCACCTGATATGACTGGGAAGAAAGATAATCTATTCTTCTGAAAAAACTTCTTCAGAAATATTACGGCAATGCCAGTATAAATTAGCCCTTTTGGATGGAAAGCAATTACTTTATCAGGATCTATTTTTTTTAAGTAGACAAAAATTTGTTTTAATAAAAAAAATTCACTAAAGATATTAATACTCATACGATTCATATTTATTGGGATAAAATTTATCCCTTTATTAATTAATATTTTTTCGTATTTTTTTTTTGTATTATCTGTTGGACATAAAACCCAAACCTTATCACCTTCTTCAACAAGTTTATCAAGCAAAAAACCTCTGAAATTAATTACAGAAGGAAGATAAGTTTGAATTAGACATATCTTCATTTTATTCTAAAAGACCTTCGACATTCCATTTATCTAGCCATGCCTGAAACATTAATATATTCCAGAGTTGATGATGGCATTTACTCTTCCCAAGAATAAAATCATCCCACATTGACCTTATTTTATTTGTCTTGAAGATACCTTCTTTATTTAATCGATCTTCATTAATTAAATGTTCAGCCCAATCTTTCAGGTTATTTTTTAACCAATATTCAATTGGGATTCCAAAACCTTTTTTTGGCTTTTCTATTAAATCACTGGGAATATATTTATTGAGTATTTTTTTTAATATCCATTTTGTTTCCCCATTTCTATATTTGTATTTAAATGGAATTCTAAAAGAATTTTCTACGATTTTATGATCTAAAAATGGAACTCTAGCTTCTAAACCTACAGACATCGAAGCTCTATCAAGTTTAGTTAAAATATCGCCTGAAAGATAAGTAATTAGATCTAATGACATCATAACCTCTTCAAAGTTATCAATCTTGGGCCAATCATTTTGAAAATTTAAGATTGTATTATTTTCTTTACCTTCTAATAAAAGTTCATCTGGATTACTAAAAGTAGAAACTAAAGATAAGTAATAAGAGAATTTATTATCACAACTTAAAACGTTAGAAAGTTTTTCTAATCGATTTGCGAAAGCAGGATATCTGTATTTTGAAGGAAGTTTATCTACAAAATTATTAATTTCATCTATTGGTAGATTTCTTAATGCCTTGGCAATATTAATTCTTAAAAATTTGGGTAGTTTTTTTAAAGAAGAAAATAGTTTAAATCCAGTTGAATACCTTGAATATCCGCAAAAAAGTTCATCTCCACCGTCTCCAGATAGGACAACTCCGAGTGAGTTTTTAGATAATTTACTCACTAAAAGTGTCGGTATTTGAGAAGAGTCTGCAAAGGGCTCATCCCAAATTCTTGGAAGATCTGGAACTAAATTTAGTGCATCTTTTGGAGAAAGATAAAGCTCTGTATGATTGGTTCCTAAATAATTTGCTATTTTTAATGCATCTTCTGCTTCGTTATATCCAACATCTTTTAATCCAATAGTATAAGTTTCCAGATCTTTAGAAAGTTTTGTTTTGAGCAATGAGACAATTAATGTTGAATCAATCCCACCAGATAAAAATGCTCCAACTGGAACATCAGAGATCGTTCTTATATTTATTGCTTCAACTAAATCTTTTTCTAAATTTAAAATTAAATTACTTTTAGTTTCTTTATATCTTTGCTCAGAATTAGTTTCAGCAATCTTTTTTAAATTCCAAAAACATTCAGTTTTGTTTAATTTAATTTTATTAGTATCAATTTCAATCCAATGACCAGGCATTAATTTAAAAATACCTTTATAAATTGAATATGGATTAGGAACATATGAAAATCTTAAATAAGAGGCTAATGAATTCCTATCTAGTTTTGGTTTCCAATTTGGATGCTTAGCAAATGCTTTTAATTCTGAACCAAAATAAAAACAATTATTGTTTATGCCATAGTAAAGTGGCTTTTCTCCTAATCGATCTCTCGCTAAAAGCAATTTTGAATTTTTTTTGTCAAAAACAGCTATTGCAAACATTCCATTTATTTTCTTTAAACAATTTTCAAACCCCCAGCTTTGTATACCTGCAAGAAGTGTTTCAGTATCAGAATGACCATCCCAACTAGTAAAATCTTCTTTTTTTTCAAGTTCTTTTCTTAAGGAAATGTGATTATATATTTCACCATTAAAAACCATTATCAGATTCTTATTTTTACTTTCCATAGGTTGATATCCTGCTTTTGACAAGTCTTGAATAGATAGTCTTCTATGCCCCAAACATATGTTCCCATTGGTTCCAATCCATATGCCTTGATCATCCGGACCTCTAGAGGTGAGTTCATCTAACATTGAATAAGTGATTTTTTGAAGATCAAATTCTTTTGTTAATTGATCTTTAATTATATGTCCAACTATTCCACACAAATTTTTTAAATTATTACTTGGATAAATATTAAAATAACCTCGATTAAAATTATTTGGAATGTTAATTATATTAATTAACTTTCAAAATTATAAAATTTATAAGGAGGGATTTTTCATAGTATAGTACACTTTAGTTTTCTAACTCAGTAGAATAATTTGACTATATTAGTAACTGGAGCTGCAGGATTTATCGGTTTTAACCTATGTAAAAGATTAATAGAAAATGGTGAGCGTGTAGTTGGCTTTGACAATTTTAACGATTATTATGATCCTTCTTTAAAAAGAGCAAGATATAATTATTTGGTTAAACTTGCTTTAAAAAGAAAAACCAAACTCAATTTTGTTGAAAATGACTTAGAAAATATAAATGCTTTAGAGAAATTATTTGATAATTTTAAACCTAGTAAAGTTGTAAATTTGGCGGCTCAAGCAGGAGTAAGATACTCTATTGAGAATCCAAGATCATATATACAATCAAATATTGTTGGTTTTGGGAATATTCTTGAATGTTGCAGAAAATACTCTGTTAAGAATTTAATATATGCTAGTAGTAGTTCCGTCTACGGAGGTAATGAAAATGTACCTTTTTCCGAAAGTAAAGGGGTTGATCATCCTATTAGTTTGTATGCTGCGAGTAAAAGATCAAATGAATTGATGGCTCATACTTATAGTCATTTATTTGATATTCCTTCGACTGGACTAAGATTTTTTACAGTATATGGCCCTTGGGGCAGACCTGATATGGCATTATTTCTTTTTACGAAAGCAATCTTGTCGGGGGAACCAATAAAAGTCTTTAATAATGGTGAAATGATTAGAGATTTCACTTTTGTTGATGATATTATTGAAAGTCTAACGAGACTCCTTAATAAACCAGCAACCCCAAATAATAATTTTGATAAAAAGCATCCTGACCCTGCAATAAGTTGGGCTCCTCACAAGATATTTAATATTGGAAATTCATGCTCCATACCATTGATGAAATATATCGAGGCACTAGAAAACACATTAGAAATAAAGGCAAAAAAAATATTTGAGCCAATTCAACCTGGAGATGTTAAAGAAACATTGGCAGATACTAGTTCGCTAGAAAGATGGATAGATTTCAAACCAAATACTTCTATTGAATTTGGAATAAGACAGTTTGTTGGATGGTATAAGAGTTTCTACAAATATTAAATTTTATTCTGAAATGAGGACCATTCTGGAATTATTTTTTTGAGTATTTTTAGTGATTTATCATTCTCTTGATTAGCAATTTCTTTTTTCAAATCTGATACTAAAGCCATTAATTCTTGATGGTTCAAGAAACTTTCATGAGCTTTAAAAATATGAGGATGTTTTGTCTTCTCTGCCTTTGAATCAATTAAAAGTTCCTCTCTTAATTTTTCTCCCGGTCTCAACCCAGTTATTCTTATTTCAATATCTCCATTTGGATTTTCTTTATTTTTAATAGTTAAACCACTAAGGAGAATAATTTTTTCAGCTAGTTCTTTAATTGGAACTGGATTACCCATTTCAAGTAAAAATACCTCCCCACCATTTGCTAAATATGCAGCCTGCAAGACCAATTGAGCGGCTTCAGGGATACTCATGAAATATCTATATACGTTTTCATGAGTAAGGGTTATTGGGCCACCATTCTCAATTTGTTTTTTAAAAAGTGGAAGGACTGATCCCGAAGAATCTAGTACGTTACCAAATCTAACCATAGAAAAACATGTTTTTTTGTTTAAATTTTTTTCATTAAAAGCTTGCACTATTAATTCACATACTCTCTTGGATGCACCCATGACATTTGTTGGCCTAACTGCTTTATCAGTTGATATATAAATGAGTTTTTCGCAAGAAAAAGTTTCAGCCACAGAACAAATGACGTTAGTTGAAACTATATTATTAAATAATCCCTCAAGCGGATTTGCTTCCACTATTGGAACATGTTTGTATGCAGCGCAGTGGAACACAATGTCGATTTTATTTTTTTTAAAAATATTTTTTATGAAATTTTCACTGCATGCATTTCCTAGTAAGGGTAATATCTCTATATTTTTATTCCCTAATCTAATTTTTAAATCATTATTTACTTTATAAAGACTTGGTTCGCTAAATTCAATTAATATTATTTTTAAAGGATTAAAGGAAAGAATTTGAGCGCATAATTCAGATCCAATTGATCCACCTGCGCCAACGATGCAAATTGTTTTTGAGGAAATTACTTTTTTAACTTGAATTGTATTTTGAGGAATTTTATCTCTAGGGAGTAAATCGTTTATGGAAATTCTTCTCAAGTTATTTATACTTGCTCTTCCTGAAGTGATATCGTCTAAAGAAGGTATAAGAAGTGTTTCAATTCCAGTATTCTTTAATTTATTAAGAATTATGGTACGTTTATTTTGAGTTAATGAAGGTATCGCTAATAATATATGATCAATATTTTGAGCGAAAATATTGATATCATCAGGAGATCTTATCTTAATGCCATTTATATTTCTACCCCATAAATTTGAGTTATCGTCTACGAAGAATTTTATTATATATTGATTAGAAAATCTTATTGAAGCTTCTAGTTGAAAGCCAGCGTCCCCAGCACCATAAATTACAATTTTCTTTGGTTTTTGATTTAATTTTCTTGTCTTACTAAACAGAATATCTCTAAATATAAATCTCATCGAAACAATAAAGAATGATATTAATAGATAAAAAATAATTAAATAATTGAATAATTTATTACTATTACCAAAAAGAATTAGATTGATTCCTAGTATTGCTGTGATTAATAAATTTTTTGCGAATATTTTATATACAACAATACTTCCTAAATATTTTGTGATGCTTTGGTATTGATTTGTAAGAAGATAAATTAAAGAGCCTAATAATATTGTATTGAAATATGTCCAAAAATTAAGAACTAAATTATCGGAGGATATTAATTTCTTACTGAAATAAATTGATATTATTAATATTAATATATCTAATAAAAATATAAAAAATCTTCTGTAAACTCTTGAATTTAGAGAATAATAAATTTTTTTTGTAAGGTTTTTTATCATTGAACTTCTCTTTATTTCTTACATGCCAACTTCAAAACAGTTGCAATAACTTCTGCGTAGTTGTTTATTTCTTGATTAGATATTGTTGGATGAAGCAGAAACATAATACTCGTCTCTCCTAAAAGACTCGCATTTTTAAGTCTATTTTTTGGTCCGATTTTCTGATGTTTAAAACATTTTTCTAAATATATTTCACTACAACTTCCTGAAAAAGCAGGAAATCCCTTTGAATTTATTTCATAAATTATTCTGTCCCTACTCCAACCGCTCGATAAATTTTGGGGTTTTATATAAGCATAAAATTTATACCAAGCATGCTTATAATCTTTATTTGGTAAAGGTACTCTTACTAAATCTATATTTCTAATTGCTTCAAAAATGATCATTGCATTTTTTGTTCGCAGATTGTTCCACTCCATCATTTTTTGAAGTTGTAAAATTCCTATTGCACTTTGTAATTCTGTCATTCGGTAATTAGTACCAAAACTTTCATGTAGCCATTTAAATCCTTGTTTATTTTTTGTATTTTCAATTGCTTCTAAACTTTTTCCATGATCTTTATATGACCAAATTTGAGAATATATATCTGATGAGTTTGTCGTGATCATTCCACCTTCTCCGCCTGTAGTCATGATTTTATCTTGACAAAAACTCCATGTAGCAACATTACCAAAACTCCCTACACTTTTACCTCTAATTTTTGCACCATGCGCTTGAGAACAGTCTTCTAAAACGAAAATCCCTTTACTTTTGGCTAAATCGCAAATCTCCTCCATATCTGCTGGCCAACCACCTAAATGTACAACGCTTATAACTTTTGTTTTATTTGTAATTAAGGGTTCAATTGTTTTTGCAGTTATGCATCCAGAATCTATATCAACATCCGCAAATGTTGGTTTAGCTTTTAATAAAACTCCACTTGAGGTTGTTGCGATGAAAGTTCTAGGTGTTGTTATAAACTCATCTCCCTCTTTAAGTCCTAAAGACAAATATGCAGCAGATAGAGCTACAGTGCCATTAGATAAGGCAATTGCCTTGCTAGTCCCGACATATTCTGCAAATTTTTTTTCAAAAATTTTTCCTTTTTTACCAGTCCAGTAGTTAACTTTGCCGGATGATAAAACCTTAGATACTTCCTTTATCTCATCTCTATCAAATTTTGGCCAGTGTGAAATATTCAACTTAATACATTTTTGATTATTATATCTCGTTTTTGTTTACTTAATAAGTTGTATTTAGTCTTTTTTTATTTATCAAGTCAAAGTGGTCGAAATCTTTTAATTTTTTCTTCGAAAACCAAGTAATTTCCATTGGCAATGGGAATTGTTTATAACTATAAATGCTATTTAAAAGTGTTTTATTGTCTATAGAACTTATTAATAAAAATGAAATGATGAAACTCCAAAAAATTGGAAAGGAGAGAATCCTTTTTAGAAAGTAAGTATTTGCTAAATTGGAAAATATTAACCTAATATTTTTTAAGCTTAATATAAAAACCAAGAACATAAAAACTAATATAACTAGCAGCTTACTTTTAGAGTTAGTTAATGTATATAGGGTTAAAGCCCAAATTGTCTTTAGTGTGAGAACCCCTCCTAGAGGATATTCTGAAATATCGTAAGGAATTCCTAAATCTGATTTTATTCTTGCAAAAATAATGTAAATGATCATAAGAATCAAACAAAAAAAGATTGGTTTTCTTTCTCTTTTAATTAGAGATATGAACGTAATTGGCATAATTAAACTTACACATACTGGATGAAACAAAATTCCTATCAAGAAAAAGAAATTATTTGTTGCAAAAAAAGCAACTATCCAAAGTAATCCAACATTTGTGCCTGAATAAAGAAATGAAAAACAGAATATTAAAAATTGAACAAAGAGTTTTTCGCTTTTTAGGCTTTTGTACATATTAGATTTGCCAATTTGATATGAGGGATAAATAACAAAAGAAGAAATTATCCAACCTAAAGGAATTGGAGTTAAAGAAAATAATTGATAAATATCTGAAAGGAGTAAATAACGAGGTAAAAAGATTTTTTCACCAATAAGATATCCCCGATTTAATGGGTATTTGAATACATCGAAAGAATGACTTAATGCATGAGCATAAAAATCAAATCCAGATGTTTGAAATAAGATGCCAATAATTGAAATAAAAACTAAAATTAAACCAGATTTATCAAAACTTAATTTCATCTAAATATCTAAAACTTTTTTAGCGTTATTTATTAAGTTATCTTTTAAATAATTCTTTGCAGCTGAAACATTATTTTCACTTCCAAAAAATTTCTCATTTTCTTCAAAATTAAGTATTTTATTAAATAATTCATTTTCATCTGAATAAAAATCTAAATCAGCATCTTTAATATTAAACAATAAACCTTTGGATTCTTCTTTTGAAATCATTGGAATGCATCCAGCAGCCATTGACTCTAACGTACCTATAGCAATTGCTCCAGTGCCCTCTGCACCTACAAAGGAATGAGAACTATTTTGATATAGGTCTACTATATCGAGATTCATATATTTTCTTTGACCTCCCAGTAGAGAGAGCAAAGATCTACTTTTATATTCCGACATGATATTTATAAAATATTTTAATTTAAAGTTTCTCAATACTACGGCTAATCTTATGGGATGAAGAGTAGAGAATTCTTTATACTTAATTTCAATAGTGTTAGGGGGGAATTTATGATATGTTCCTGTGGCCGCAATTCTACTAATTCTTGTTTCTTTATTCCCAAAATTTTTTACAAAAAACCTTTTTTTTATTTGAAAAGGTAATATTATTATTTTCTTATGATAAAAGGGAAATTTTTTTTTAAAATAATTATTACTTGAAACATCATTATCAAAACATAATTGTATATCGAGGCTATCAAAATATTCTTTCTTAATAGAGAAAGTATGGTAATGAGATAAGTGAATATAAATTGTATTTTTAAAATTATTTTTTTTTAAAAAATCTAATACATCTTTTGATATTTTATATCCAAACATAAATATTCTGACATCATCTAATAAATTTTTTTTTAAGGATTTTAATTTTCTGTTATTAATTTTATTCCAATATTTTCTTTCAATAAATCTAAAAGGTTTTAAAAAAAAACTAAATATACTTTTATAAATATAATTTGGTAAGGAAGTTGATGATTTTGAATCTAAGAAATAAAGATTATCAAGAAATACTTCATCTAGGTATTCATATTTTTTTAATGCTCTTCTTCTAATAAACCAAAAACTTAATGGAAAATATGTAAAATCACCAACATGAGGATTTAAAAATATAATTTTTTTATCTGTAATTTTGTTATTCATAAATTTATATTAAAACAATTACTTTTTTGAATCAAAAATAAAAAATTGAGAAAGCATATTCATATTCTTATTGGAGATAAATCTTTATTTACTATACCTTTAATATCAAAAATTACTGAATTTGGATGTAAAAGTTTTTGCCATTCTTCTATGGTAATTTTCTTGAAATAGTTATGTCCAATCAGTACTAGTATTGCTGAATATTTTTTATTAAATGGTATTTCTTTGAGTATTTGAACTCCATAAATTTCTCTTGCTTCTTCTTGATTAGCAATAGGGTCTACTAAATCGATATTTTTAGAATATTTGCTTAGTTGATCCATAATTTCTATGGATTTTGTATTTCTTAAATCTGGGCAATTTTCTTTAAAGGTTAATCCTAAAATTAAAATAGTTACATTATTCAATGATATTTTATTTTTAGATATCTCAAAAATAAATTGTTCAACAATCCAATTCTGCATCGAGTCATTAATTTTTCTCCCAGATAAAACCATCTGGGGAGAATAACCCAACATAGAGGCTTTATATGTTAAGTAGTATGGATCAACACCAATACAATGTCCACCAACTAATCCAGGTTTGAATTTGAGGAAATTCCATTTAGTTTCTGCGGCCTCTAATACATCTAAAGTATCAATTCCTAATTTTTTATTTATGATTGCAAGTTCATTCATGAGAGCAATGTTGATATCTCTCTGAGTGTTTTCTATTATTTTGGCTGTTTCAGCAACTTTTATTGAGGCGGCTTTAAAGGTTCCTGCAGAAATTATTGTCTTATAAAGCCTATCAATGAATTCCAAAGCTTGTGGAGAGCATCCACTAGTTACCTTTACAATTTTATCTAAATTATGTGTATTGTCTCCAGGGTTTATTCTTTCTGGACTATATCCACACAAGAAAGAATTTTCTGGGTTCTTATTATTGAGAGAAAAGCCTGAATTCTTTTCAATTATAGGGATGCATATTTCTTCTGTTGCTCCTGGATAAACAGTACTTTCATAGATTACAAAGGGTATAGATTTTGTACCTTTTTTATATCTTTTTGATATAGCCAGTCCTACAGCTTTGCTAGCTTTCTTGAGTGGTTCAAGATCTGGAGATTTTGATTTATCAACAGGAGTTGGAACAGTAACTATAAAAATATCAGCCTCTGCTAATAAATCAGGGTTGCAAGTTAGATAAATATCTTTAATTAATTTTAAATCCTCCCTATGTACTTCATTTGTTAAATCAATTTGATTTTTTAGTTGCTCAATCCTTTTTCTGTTTATATCAAATCCTATTATTTTCCTTTTAAAGTCTTTATCAGTTAGTAAGCATTTTTTTATTTTTTTAAATTGTATGCATAATGGTAAACCAACGTAACCAAGTCCAATAACAGCAATATTGCATTTATAAAAGTCTGGAAGCATTTGTAAAATTATTATATTAATCTTACATTTTAATCTATTAAAATATTACAAATTTGAATAATCTTGTTATTTTATTAAAAAAGTTTTACTTTTTAAAGTCAAAATTGATTTGGTAAATATAGATGAATTACCATCTTAAAGGTATAATATGTAAAACTTAAATTAATTAAAAAAAATAATTAAAAGAACCTATGCTAGTTATATTTTGTGGATATTCAATTCTTTTATATATATAAGATTAGAATATGGATAAAAATTTAAATAAAATGAATGAAAAAATTAATTATAAAGATGAATTAAATTTAAAATATTTGCTTAATTTGTTTCTAAGAAATAAAAAATTAATTGGGGTTATAACTTTTATTGTTTTTTTTGTCGCAAATCTGTATTCTTTCACTGCAAAAAGAGTTTGGAAAGGTGAGTTTCAGATAGTTTTAAAAAATGCTGCGACCTCAAATAATTTTGATCCCATAATTGAACAATTTCTAAGTTCAAATAGTTCACTTACAACTTCAAATTCATTAAATAATTCAAATAATATAAATACAGAAGTTGCTATTCTTAAAAGTCCTTTAATTTTAATGCCTATTTTTGAATTGGTAAAGACTGAAAAAATTAATAAAGAAGGAAAAGCAAATTTAACCTTTAAAAGTTGGAAAAAGGAAAATCTTGATATTGAATTAGAAAAAAAAACCTCAGTTTTAACAATATCTTATAAAGACTATCAAAAGGAATTGATTTTGCCAGTTTTAGATAAAATTACAGAAACTTACCAAAAATATTCTTCAAGAAATAAAAAACGTAGTCAAGAGTTAACAAAAAACTTTCTAGATGATCAAATAAGAAAGTATTCTGATAAAAGTTCAAGATCATTGAAAAAAGTTCAAGAATTTGCCATTCAACAAGATCTTAATTTTGTTGAATTACCAAATCAATCAATTCAGCTTAATGAAGAAAGTGATATTACTCCAAGTTTTATTATCCCTAATGTCGCTATTGAAAAAGTAAGAGTTGGGGCTGCAAATTCTATAAGAGAAATTGACTCTAAAATAAAAAAGATTGAGGAGAGAGGAAATGATATGGAAAAACTTCAATATTTATTTTTATTTGAGAATGATGAAAATTATCGATTAACAAACAAGTTGAGATTAATTGAGGAGAAAATATTTGAAATGAGAACTAAGTATACTGAAAATGATATAGCTTTAAAAAAAGTTATTGATTCTAAAAATTTAACTTTAAAAACAATTAGAAATAATGCACTTAAGTACTTAAGAGCAAAAAAAATGCAACTTGAATCTAAAAAGGAAGCTGCTAGTAGGCCAAAAGGAGTCTTGTTAAGATATAAAGAACTTCTTAGAGAAGCTGGTAGAGACGAGCAAACTCTTGTTCAAATAGAAAATCAATTAAGAGTCCACTCATTAGTTTCTTCACAATATTCGGATCCCTGGGAATTAATAACAAAGCCAACTGTTCTTAAAGATCCAATATCTCCCAACAAGTTAAGACTAGCATTATTGGGTTTGCTTGGAGGAGGTTTTCTATCACTTATAGCAGCTTATTATAAAGAATATAAATCTGGTCTTATTTATGAGAATTACCAATTAGAATCTTTTACAGATTTGTCAATTATTGAAAATTTAAAAATAAAAAAAATAAATGATATTTCTAAAGAAAATAATTTCTTAAAAGAATTAACAAATATCTCTAAAAATAAATCTATTTCATTTCTACCCGTTGGGGATATTAAATCCTTTGATAAAAATGAGATCAGTAAATTTCTCAAAAAAAATCTTAATCCAGTTAATAATTTTTATTTTTTAAAAAATAATGATGAATTGTCAGTTTTAGAAAAATCCGATATTAATTTTTTAATCACAGCTATTGGTAAAGTCAAGTTTGATGAAATTTTATCTTTAAAAAATCGTCTAAATTTATTAAATGTTAAATTGTCAGGTATTATTTTGCTCGAGTAATAAAGTATCTAATTGTTTTTGAAAAAATTAAATTTGGAGATATTTAAAAGAATTGTTAATTAAAAAATAAATTTTTCTAATGAACTAATAAAAGCTTTAAATTGCTTATCTCTCCATAATTTATATATTTACCTGAAGTAATCATATTATTAATTTTTTGAAATATATCTAATTTATAGGCTGCTCCTAATTCATATAATCTTCATACCAAACTTTTTAGTTTGAGTAAAGCGGAAAATGATCAATATCGCAATAAATTATGAAAGGTATTCTCATGAAAATCACATCAGCTAAAGTTGTCTCTGGATAAGTAATAAACAAACAAGATGATTGTATTAAAACATCATCATATTTATTGAATATTTGATGATTACTTTCAATTACGTTTTGATAGATAAATGCATTTGAGTTGCCTATACTTTTAGATTTTCTTGCTTAAAAACCTAGATTATTCAAATTATTTTTAATAAATTTAAAGAAATAAAGTATTTTTTATCAAAGCTGATATAGATTAAATATTAATAAATTAAAATTTAAATAATATTTAAACTTTAAAAATTTACAAATGAAGGAAAATATAAAGATTATTAAAAAGATTTTATTAAAAAACAAATTTTTAAAAATTTTACAAAATAAATATTTAAAAATTAAATTTATTTATATAAGGTTTATAGACAAATTTAGAATTGAAAAATATTCTTACGTTTATTTCAAAGAAAAAAGAATATTTTCAATCTTAGATATGGGTCATGAAACAAGAATGAGAGCATTATCCTTCGAAACTAAGGAACCTGAAACAATTGATTGGATTAATTCTTTCGATAAATATGATTGCTTACTTGATATAGGCGCAAATATAGGTCTTTATAGTTTATATGCTGCTTATAGAAAACACAGTGTAATCTCAATCGAGCCTGATGCCTTAAATTATGCACTTTTAAATTTAAACATAAGGGCAAATAATTTTAGTAATTTAATAACACCTTATTCAGTAGCAATGCATGATAAAACAAAATTTTCAAAGTTTAATATCTCATCTTATGTATGGGGAGGCGCATTAAATTCATTTGATAATATGCTTGATTTTGAAAACAAGAAGTTTGTACCTATTCATTTTCAAGGTGTTTTTGGCATTTCTCTTGATAAATTTCTACAAATGATCAATATTTATCCTAATCACATAAAAATTGATGTAGATGGAAATGAGAGACTTATTCTAGAAGGTGCCAAAGACACCCTAAACAAAATTAACGTTAAATCACTTTTAGTAGAGTTAAACCAAAAAAATTCAGATTATGAGAGTACCTTGGATTTTATTTTTGAGAGAGGTTTTACTTTGGTAGAAAAATCACATGCAGAAAAATATAATGAAGGGAAATTCTCATCTCTTTTTAATCATATTTTCAAAAGGGTTAAATAATAAAAATATTATTTTTTAATTATGAAAATAAATGTACACAAAATAACAAATAGCAGATATATGTAATTCAAGTAGTTATCATATTTAAAGGTCTTTTTTTTTATGTCTAACTCAATTTCAAAAGGGTTATTAGAAGACAAATTAAATTTACAATCTGGCCAGGTTAATAGAGCATCAGCAATTTATCCAATATTTGATTTGTCAAAAACTGATTTAATAATTAGTTTTCAAAACTATTGGGAGTGGAAAAAAGGCATTTCAGTTAGCTATTTGATTAGATTAAGAAGTAATACAGGAGAACTCATTCTTCAAACAACAAAAAGTAAGCCTTCTCAAATTAATAATATATCTTTAAAAGAACTATTAAGGGGTGAAGACATAAATCATAAATTAATTTATGAAGGAACTGCAGAAATAGAGATAAATTCTTCAGAAAATCTATCTTTCCCATATCCAGCAATCTTGGGAATTTATAAATCTTCCAATGGAATGATATCCATTGTTCATGCTGCTGGAAGATCATTAGATAAGATTTTCGATGAAGAAAAAAGTTTTTCAGAGACCAATTTTTATATAAGTGATGATGACAGATATAAACCGTTTATACATATTTTCAATGGCTCACAAGGTTCACTTAAAGATTTAAAAATAGAATTTAAGTCAAGAAATTCCAAAAATAACAAAATTATTTGTATTCCAGATTTAAATTTACCTTATGAATCAAAATTAATATTCATAGATAACGAGATAGTTAGAGAGTATAAGAATAATGATTCAGATAATTCAATTAATTTTTTAAATTGCATTGTAAAAATCTCAGGCAAGACATGTTCAATTTTTCCTAGGTTTGTCTGTGGTAATTTTGATACTAAAAATAGTCATTACTGTGTTACCCATACCTATAGAGAAATAAATAACTCTACTGATGTGCTTAGTAACGTCGATAGCTCCAAAAGTTCTATTGCGGTGATTCCATTTTCTAGAGAATTTCTAGATCTAAAAATGCTTATATACCCAACTACTAGTTCAGAAAAAACTGAAGTAACTTTAAAAAATATGAATATTAAAAATTCTGAACTAATTGATGTTGCAATTAAGAAAGACTTATCAATCCAAAATAATACAATTTTTTTAAAAGAATACGATAATAATGCAATGCCTGGAATTTTACTTTCAGCTGAACCTGCTAATCCTAGCCTAGACCTTCCAGCGAGAATACCTGTAAATTTAATGTATGGTTTGTCAGAGTCAATGAATACTTTGCCAACAGATATTGCATTTCAAATGTCAACGCATCTCTCAACATCAAGAAAAAGTCATTGGCATAACGGAATTTTTGAAGAGGGTTATAGTTATTTAATAAGTGGTTCAGGATTCACTTCTAAATCGTTAAATAAATCTGAATCTTCATCTTTAAATTTTTTGTTTGAATTATTTGTTAATGATTACGATAGTCCTTACATTAGGGAATTTAGTCTTGATAAAAATGAAGCAAGGTTATTTACCATAGAAATTAATCAAATACTTGAAGAGGCAAAATTCAATAAAAATAATATTCATTCTTTTGCATGGAGAATAAAAGTTATTGATGGAACCTTAACCCCTTTAATTTGTCTTGCATATAATAGAAAATTAGGTTGCATTTATGGGGAGCATAGTTTTTAGAAGATATTCACTTTATTGTGATAAGAACTTCGTAAGGTAAATTCTTAATAGAAAACCAAACTTTAATTAGTTCCTGAAAATATATTTTTAAAATAGATCCTGAAATTTATCATAATCCACATTTAAAGAATAAATTCTGCAAATGAATTAAGAAAAGCTTTGAATTTCCCATTTCTCCATAAAGCATAGATTTTCCCTGAAGTAATCATTTTTTGAAGTTTTTCAAATTCATCTAATTTATAAGCTACTCCAAATTCATATAATTTTATATACCAATATTTTGAATTATTATGTAATGGATAATTATCGATATCGCAGAATAATAAAAATGGAATTCTCATTAAGACAGCATCAGCTAAAGTAGTTTCAGGGTATGTAAGTATTAAACAAGAAGAGTTTATTAGTGCTTGGTTATAGTTAAGTATTATTTTGAATTTGCTGTAAAAAGCTAACTTTGATATTGGATCTTTGTAGTTGCCAGATCTAACATTTTTTGAGGGTAAAAATCCTACTTTGAAAAATTTCTTTGATAAAAGTTTAAAAAGAGAAACATAAGAATTATTTAGATCATCTGTGAGTAGTAAATATCTATAATTAACATTTTTTAAATCATTAAAAATTTGAGATCCAATTATAATTGGAAATTTTTTTGTAATTGATATCTTTCTTAAGATTGATATCCTAAACGGTATTTTTTGAGTGGTGATTCCTAATTCATACGGATGATATTTTTTGAGTGGATAATTTTTTCTATAAACTGTTACTGCATTAAAAATATCTTCATCAAAAGAATAATTATGAGAAGAAGTTTTAAAAAAAGAGGATCCGTGTTCGTTAAATAGCTTAATCTTGCATTCTTTTTGGGGTGTATTTCTTAAATGGTTTAACAATAGTCGTACCTTTAGACTTGAAAAATGTAAAGATGAAACCTTAATATTTTCCCAGATAAAAGATATACTTTCAATCTGTTTAAATAGCTTAATTAATAAACTTTGATCAATTTGAGGCGTTATAAATTTAAGTAATGAAATCTCAATGTCATTAATTTCTAAAGATAAATCTTTCCTAAAAAATATATTTGAATCTGTTCTAAAATATTTTAAATATTTTCCCTCTATAAAATTTAATTTCTTTACTATTTTTTCTAAAAAAGATTTACTATTAACTAAGTTTAAATTTAATTTATTATTAGATAACTTAGAAGAAAATTTATTTTCATTTATATCTTCAAACTTAAAAATATTAATTTTTTTAATTTTTTCAAATAATAGTTTTATATCAATTCTATTTTGATTTTTATCAATGACAGATACTTTCTCTTGGAAAAAAGTACAGGATAAAATTAAGAGTAAGAGATTTGTAATAGAAGGTTTATTAGAAATTAAAAATGCATCATTATTTAATGAATTAATTTTTCCATTTAGGAAACTATGAGCTTCTAGAATTTCTTCATGAGAAAAAAATAATTCATTAATTTTATTTTTATTTAATAAATTGCGTAAATAATTAAACTGAAAATTAATTCTTATAGAAACAAAAGCATAAGATAATAACGTAGGACCATATATTATGAAATAGTTTTTCCTTTTATTTTCACTTATTCCGAGAATCGAATCAAATTCAGTTAAATTGAGTTTGTTAATAAGTTCTTTGATATTTGCCGAATTGATTTTTAAAATATTTTCTATAAGATCTAATCCTCCAAAATCTGGATTTAATGCATTCCAATATCCAAAAAATAAAGGTTTATCAAAAAATTGTTTTTCAGTTTGGAAATATATATCTTTATTTAGGATAAAAATCTTTCTCATAATTTAATTAAAAATTGGGGGTGAGAAATTAAAGTAATCGATTTCTTCCTTAAAGTATTTTGCGATTAAGTTGATATTAGTATTATTGAAATCGTCAATCTTTTTTTTTGTTTCAGATCTTTGAAAGTGAGGGAAAGCCTTTTCCCCAAGAACTGGTTTAAGAAGTTTAGGCACTTCTTTATAAAAATTTTCAAATTTTATAATTTTAATGTCTTTGGGAATTTCATGATTATAGTTTTTAAGCCAATATAATTGAGATTTAAGAAAAAAAGTACCATTATATCTTCTAACAAATTCTTCAAAGTTAATATTTGTGTTTATACCCAGGCTTTTTTTATGCTTGTAATCTCGCATAACATTCTTATATCCAGAAAGAGACCTAGTCCATGGGTCTCTCACAATAGTGAAACAAATGTAATTTTTTAAGTCTTCCTTTGAAAGTGTAAAACAATGAGAATATGGAAATTTTGGATGTAATTTATAAGCCAATCTCTTTAATTGCCTCTTAAATGAAGTAAATCTGAATCTATTGATAAGGGATTCTTCTCTTAAAATTAACGATAGAGGACGATGATCTTGAATAGGTGAGTTGGGGTCTATATATTTTTCAACTGATGTACCTCCTGTCTTAGGGATATGAATAAAAAGTATTTTTTTTGATTTGTTTATCATTATTATTAAACTATTAATTTTATTTAATCATTAAATGTTATTTTAACGAAAGAGATCATTATTTCTACAATAAATTAGAATTATCACAATGTCATACTGTAATTAAGAGAAATAATGTACAGAAAAGAAATTGCAAGTCTTATAGTTAAAAGAATTGAAGAAATTTCAATTGAAAAATTGCAAGATGAATATAGTAATTCATCTAAGATAAATCATATAATTATTGATGATTTGCTACCTTTAGAAATTGCTTCAAAACTTGATAATTACTTCCCTGACAAACAAAATCTTTCATTACTTTCAGGTCCTCAGGAAAGAAAATATATTGCTGTAGATTGGGAATCTAAAAGTAAGTTTGTTGAAGAATGTTTGTATGCTTTTCAGGATGAAAAAATAATTAATATAATTTCAGAAATTTGTAAAATAGAAGAACTTAAAGGGGATCCTGAACTTTATGCTGGTGGTGTATCTTATATGAATAAAGGATGTTTTCTAAATCCTCATATAGATAATTCTCATGATCGTTTGAGAGAAAATTACAGGAGATTAAATCTTTTATATTACGTAAGTACATCCTTGAGTAAAATTTCTGACGGAGGAGATTTATTACTTTTTCCAAATGGACTAAAATTTGATGAAATTAAAATACCCGCTAAATTCAATAGACTTGTAATTATGAGAACAGACAATAAATCTATCCATGCAGTGAACCCTATTCAATCCCCTATTGCTATTAGAAAGTGTATAAGCAACTATTATTTTTCTTTATCTTCTCCATTATCTTATGATTACTACCACTCAACTTCATTTAGGGGTTTTCGTGGAGAGAAATATAAAGATTTCTATTTAAGATTGAATGCAAAGATTAGGACTTCAGTAAAGAAAATATCTGGAAATCTTTTTGGTAAATTTATAAGCACAGGTCACTACAAAAAAAATAAATAAATTAATTAATTAATTAATTAAAGTTTATTACAATGAAATTATTGCGCTTTATAGTTATATTGATAAACCTAAATACTTAAAAATTATATGATTGATTATTCAACAGATATTACTAATGTACTAGTTATAGGAAGTGGTGGCGCAGGATTAAGAGCTGCAATAGAAGTTAAAAAACATAATTTAAATGTGCAAGTAATTGGTAAACGTCCTAAAAATGATTCACATACTGTATTGGCTGCTGGCGGCATAAATGCTTCATTTGGCAATTTAGATAAAGAGGATTCTTGGAAACAACATTTTGCTGATACCTTTATTGAAGGATACGAAATAGGAGATTATAAAGCAATTCAAATTATGGCAAAAAATTCAAAAAATGCTGTGTTGGAAATTGATTCTTGGGGAGCAGATTTACAGAAATTAAGCAACGGTAAATTTGATCAGAGGTTTTTTGGGGCTCATACTTATAGGAGAACATGTTATTCAGGTGATTACACTGGACAATCAATAATTAAGGCCTTATTAAAAAAAGCTAATTTAATTGGAATAAAAATTAATGATGAACAATATGTCACTGATTTATTAGTGGATGACAAAAAATGTTTTGGAGCAATATCTTTTAACATTAATAATGGTGAAAAAACTATTCATTATGCGGATGCAGTAGTTTTATGCACTGGTGGGCATACTAGATTATGGAGAAATAG
>MDTB01077672.1_pt1 | contig 22835 bp, 18 predicted proteins | sample 811161 | NCBI WGS metagenome assembly MDTB01 (sample SAMN05326650, study PRJNA326480) | marine metagenome | isolation source: seawater | place: Mediterranean Sea | collected 2009 | reverse complement strand
GAGTTCAAATGCCAAAATATACTGGGTCAAAAAGCGTATACCAATCTCTCTTACTTGACCTGTAGTTTGAAGAATCTCTCGGGGTCCGATCGTCGAACTTACCACTAATGCATAAATGAGCAAGGCCATACCCAATGTAACCAAAAATCCAAAAAAAAGCAAGTGATATCCTACAATGACTTTCCCCTCAGGAGATCTTTTCGTCAGCATAATACCAAAAGCGATTAATATCAAAATTCCACCGGCATAAATCAATATTTGAATAACTGCCAGAAAACTTGCATTATAAATGACATAAAAACCCGCAATACTCAACAAACACAAAGCCAGCAAAAAAGCGGCATAAATAAGATTTTCTGTAAAAATCAAAGTTAGACCTGATACCAAAATCAGCAACCCAAAGAAATACATCCATAGCTCAATCATCCTTTTTCTTAGGTAACTTAGGTTTAAGCATTTTAGGTTTAAAAACGACTTTATCTGCACTCGTTTTCATAGACTGCACCGAAGCATTGGGTTTTGTTTTTTGCTTTTCTTCAAATGCTTGTTTGGCTTCCAATATCTGGAGGGGTGTCATTTCAGCAAATTCGTATACATGGTCTGCACGATCAAAAGTGCTGAAATCATACGACTTGGTCATCGTTAAGCATTCAGTTGGGCAAACCGTGGTACATAATCCACAAAAACAACACTTAGACATATCGATATCAAATTTAGCTGCGTGGATTCTTTTATTGGTACCATCTGAGGTTTTACCGATGATATCTGTAGCCCTAATGGGCTCAATTTCAATGCAATTGACGGGACAAACTTTTACACACAAATCACATACAATACAATCATCTATCTCATTGTGTAGTTTGTAGCGCCCATGATCAGGGACTGGTAATGATTCTTTTGGATATTGTAAAGTAGCAATACCTTTCTTCTTCAAGAAATAATCTTGATCTGCAATTCCCATAGGATCTCTTTCCGTGCTGGCTTCCCATAAATGTTTTAAGGTGAGCTTAAGACCATTACTTAGCGTTTGTACTGAATGAGTAATATTTGAGAAGTATTTTATCAAAGCATCATAAGTTTCCAAAGTCCACATAAAAATACCAATAGCAAACCAAAAGGGGTCAAATATTTCCACGAAAGCGTCATCAATTGATCGACCCTCAACCGAGGGTAGGTCCAGCGAACCCACATTTGTACAAATACCAAAATCAAGGTTTTGGAGAGCAACCAAAAAACTTCCCAAAAGCTTCCCATCGTCCAATTCGCCGACTGAAACATTCCTAAATTAATAAAGGGTGTGTTCCAACCTCCAAAAAATAAAATTACTGCTAAAAAAGAAATCAAAAGCATAATTCCATATTCTGCCAACATAAATATTCCCCATCGAAATCCACTGTACTCGGTATGATATCCCCCTACCAATTCTGATTCAGACTCAGGCAAATCAAAGGGTGCCCGGTTAGCCTTGGCCAACCCAGCGATAAAAAATATCAAAAAGCCAAATAATAAAAGTGGACTTTTCACAACGTTCCATGAAAGTATCCCCCCCAGATGGGTCACTTCAATATCCATACCTTTCAACCCAAAAAGAAATATGGGATCAATCGTATTAAGACCCTGCTGTCGAGTAATCTCTTGCAGGTCCATCGACTGGCAAATCATGACTACACAGAGTACACTTAATCCCAAAGGAATCTCAAATGAAACGATCTGAGCGATGGCACGAACCGCCCCGTACAAAGAAAATTTATTATTGGAACCCCAGCCTGCCATTAAAATACCCAATACATCTAATGCGACCACTGCCATGAGTAGCAAAACTCCTGATTCAACGGCCGCTCCAGCTACGTTGGAATTTAACGGCAACATCGAAAAACCAGCAAAAATAGCGGTAAACACTAGGATAGGTCCTAATAAAAAGATAGGTTTATCAGCTGCCTTAGGAACAATATCTTCCTTCTGAATCATTTTAAGAAGGTCTGCCAAAGTTTGAAATATCCCTTTCGGACCCACATCCATGGGACCTAATCGGCTTTGAATAAAGGCTGCAATCTTTCTTTCACCGTATACTGCTACCAAAACAAAAAAAAGCAAAAAAGGTAAATAAAATAAAAAAGTATGCACGTGAGAAACCTTTTAATCCTCAACAAAGATAGCATTATGCCAATCAAATTTGATGAAAATTAGGCTATTATTAAGGAGAAGTTCGGCAGGCATAATTTTCAAAATTATAATTACTTTAGATCATTTAGCTTTATTTAACGCCTAAAACTACTCGTTGTGCATGAAGGGTTTGACCATAAAATAATTGTGCATGACTTTCAAAATTCTCAGGATCATCCGTTGTTCTAAAACTCACTTTACTGTTTTTAAGACATTTTATCTCCATTTCGGGATGCCTAGATAAATAAGTTGCCAATTTTGGACCAACCATCTCAGCTTGACCATAAATGCTTATATGTTCTGGTACCCTGCTACGAATCAAATCATACAACAATGGATAATGGGTACATGCAAGAAAAATAGCATCTATATTTGGCCCCTTTTTTAATAGAGATCGAATTTCTTTTTCCACAAAATAAGCCGCTCCTGGGCCCAATAACTCTCCATTTTCAACCAAGGGAACCCACATGGGACAGACCTGTTGATACACTTGAATTTGAGGAAAGAATTTTTTAATTTCAATTAGGTAAGACTTTGATCGAATGGTTCCATGGGTCCCTAAAATACCAATTTCTTTCGTTTGGGTATGATCTAAAACGCTTTCTGTAGTTGGCCGCAGAACGCCCAATACTCTTTTATGGGCCCCCAAATAGGGAAGGTCTTTCTGCTGAATGGTTCTTAAAGCCTCTGCAGAGGCTGTATTACAGGCTAAAACAACAAGAGAACAACCTTGATCAAACAGATATTTTACCCCTTCGAGGGTGAATTCATAAATAAGGTCAAAAGACCGCGGTCCATAAGGGGCCCGCGCATTATCTCCAAGATACAGGAAATTATGTTTGGGAAGTTTTTTTACAAATCCTTTGAGGACGGTCAGACCACCATATCCCGAATCAAAAACACCAATAGGTCCTGCCTCATCCATTTTAAAAAGAAAGAGGCCATTAATGAGATGGCCTCTTTTGCAAGCAAAGAGTTTGAAATATATTTGTATCAAATGTAAACATGATTCCCATGAGATACAAGTTTAATTGATAAATGAGAAGGTAAAAAATCTATGGATTAACGATGAATGATCCGGCGGTATTCATTACCCATTTGAAATATTAATAGTCCTTTTGGATATCCGGTTAACGAAATGCGTACCTCACCCTTATCCGCTTTCTGAGTGAATTTGATATCTACTTTGGCACCATCTAATGAATAAATGACGATTTCAACGGGTTCAGATGATGTTAAAAAGATGTCTACCCAATCTCCGGCAGGATTTGGATAGACATGAGAAATACCAATTGAAGAAACTCCAGCTATGGCCTGTGTTTATTTTCTATGTCGTGCCAATTCGACCCAATATGCTTGTCCATTGACACCTCCTTGAGAGATAGTATTCCTTCATTTTCATAGATAGGCCATCCGTTGTTAGACCTTAAATCCACATGGTCTATCACGATAACATAGCTATTCTCTAACATAATTTTTTCCCCATCATCTGCGAGCTTACCTGAAGACTAAGCCTTAGATATTGGTTGTAATCGGCCAGTATAACCCTGATTTAAGTGCAGAAATCCATATAGTATCCTTGAAGTTCAAACAAGGGAGCTCCTTCGATCATATGTGTTATATCATCTGTAAATTGATAGCCTTTCAAATCAACCGGCTCCAAGTTTGGATTAAACAAAGCAATAAATTCTGATGTACCTACTGTAGTGTCGTTATAGATTTGTATCATTAGAATATTTACAGCGCATCAACCACATAATCAGGTACCCCAATTCGATCATTCGTTGAGTTGTAAAGCATCGCAGTAGAGCTCGGCATCAAACTAAAATTATGATCTCCAGGAGGTTTAAATTAGGAATTGGTTAGGCTGTTATCAGTGCCCGGCATTACGTCGGTATCCGAAATACTATTATTGATGACTAAAAAAGTGGAAGATACATCTACCAAAAAAGATATAGATGTCAAGAAGAAAATGAATAAAAAATGTAGTAACATGATCATTCCTTTAAGTACTTCCAATCAGATTAATGGCTCATGGCCATCAATAAATCACTTTGTGTAATGATATGGACTTTTTGCAATTCATCTCTGATGAGAAGTGCTCTATTTTCCTTTGAAATTAATGATGATAATACATCTAAAGTATTATTCATCGACACAAACTGAAAAGAGGGATCCATCACCTGCCCAACGGATTTGTTCTTGATATCTGGATTATCAATTAGTTGCTTTAGAACTTTTGAGTCAATTAGGCTTCCCACAAAGTTCCCATTTTCAGTCACCGGTATTTGATCTATTCCTTTCTCATTCATCTGAACAATGGCTTCACCGACAGTAATGTTTTTGTCAATCGTTGAAAGATTTACAGGATAATTCCTATTCATTATAATATCCTTGGCAGAAGCAAATTTTCTTGACTCAATGAATCCATGATCTTTCATCCAGTTATCATTATATATTTTACCTAAATATCTGGTGCCATGATCAGGTAAAATAATCACCATGACATCCTTTTCTTTAAGGTTACTTTTGGCCCATTCTATGGCTCCAAAAGCAGCAGAACCACACGACCATCCCACAAACAATCCTTCTTCTCTCGCCAATCTCCTGGTCATGATCGCCGCATCTTTATCGGTCACTTTAACAATTTGATCTACCATGCTAAAATCTACGTTCTCAGGTAAGATATCTTCCCCAATACCTTCAGTTAAATAGGGATAAATCTCACTTTCATCAAAGGTTCCCGTTTCCTTAAATTTTTTGAATACGGATCCATATGAATCGATACCTAAGGTAGTTATAGATGGGTTTTGTTCTTTCAAATATTTTGAAGTTCCGCTGATCGTTCCTCCGGTACCCATACCCGCAGCATAAACCGTAACCTTACCCTCGGTATCCAACCATATTTCTGGACCCGTCATTTCATAATGGGCCGTCCAGTTTCCGGGGTTGTCATATTGATTGGGATAGAAAGAATTGGGAATTTCTTCATTTAACTTTTGAGCAACCGAATAGTAAGAACGTGGATCTGAGGGCTCAACATTAGTAGGACAAACAATGACTTCTGCACCCACGGCTCTCAAAATATCAATTTTTTCTTGTGATTGCTTATCGGCTAAGGTAAAAATACACTTATACCCTTTTGATTGTGCTACAAGTGCCAAGCCCATACCTGTATTGCCCGAAGTTCCTTCAATAATGGTGCCTCCCGGTTTTAATAATCCTTCTTGTTCGGCATTATCAATCATTTTAACAGCAATCCGATCCTTAATTGAATTGCCCGGATTAAAATATTCAACTTTCACAAGGATCGTACCTTGGACACCCTTGGATACGTGATTCAACTTTACCAGTGGGGTGTTGCCAATAGTGTCCACAATACTGTTATAATATTTCATATTTATACAATCAATAAATTACAAAAATAGCCAAAAAATCTATCTAAAAAGAATCCTTGAATCTCCTTCTTTAAATAAAAAAATTATACTTCTTTTTTGGGGTTTGGGAAAATCTTCGAGAATCCTACTTAGACAAAATTTCTGGTGTTCATGAAATGGACCATGCCGAAGAATAGTGATGAATTTAGTTTGCTTTTTTTGAAGAGGGTTGCACTATCTTCATCTCTAAAACTAAATCCAAAAATAGAGGCTATTTCACGCTCAGCGGTTAAGTTCTTTGGTCTATGAATGGATCTCTCAATAATCAAGAAAATTATTTTCCTAACTTATCTTGCCTTAAATATCATTTTGATGTTATTTATTTTTTCAATTGAATTTAATAATGCAATTTTAACTAAATCTTAAACTTGTCTACAGATATGAGAGTATTAATTTTTAGCCTGATTCTTATCCCTTTTTTTACATCATACGCCCAAAATAGTTATATGCCCAAAACATTGGATATGAAGGAACGGGCAGTGGTTGTCGATCGTTGGCTTCAAGACCGCATGTCCACAGTACTCCCAGATTTAATGAAAAGAACGGGCATCGATATGTGGTTAATCATCGCACGCGAATACAATGAAGACCCCATTTTAAGAACCATGCTCCCCTCCACATGGCAATCGGCCAGACGTACAACTATTTTAGTCATTTATGATCCTGGCAATCAAAAACCTTTGGAAACCATGGCTATGGCAAGGTATGCTGTTGGAGACCTCTTTCGCAAAGTCTGGGATAAGGAAACGCAGCCTGACCAGTGGAAAGCATTGGCTGCTTTGATCAAAGAAAAAGATCCCAAAAAAATTGGGATCAATAAATCGGTCACTTTTGGTCATGCAGATGGCTTAAGTGCGACCCACTATGATATGCTGACCTCTAACTTAGAAGATAAGTACGTAAAAAGATTGACTAGTGCTGAGTTGCTAGGCATCGGATGGCTTGAAACAAGAACGGAAAGCGAAATGATGGTATATCCCAATATCGTAAGGATGGCTCATCAAATCATTGCAGAAGGTTTTTCAGAAAAAGTGATTCAACCAGGTATTACCACAACAGATGATGTAGTGTGGTGGTACCGAGATAAAATAAGATCTGCGGGTTATACCACTTGGTTTCATCCCTCGGTCTCTATTCAAAGAAAAGATGAGGCCTCTTTTGAGCACCTTAGATCTTTTTCTGATCGACCCGAAGATGAAATTATTTTGCCAGGTGATCTGCTTCATGTTGATTTTGGAATCACTTATTTGAGACTTAATACAGATACCCAGCAACATGCATACGTTCTTAAATCAAGAGAAACAAACCCTCCTGATTTTTTGGTGAAAGCATTTGCACAAGGGAATCAAGTCCAAGATATTTTCTTGAATAACTTTAAGACTGGAAAAACTGGAAATGAGATTTTACAACAATCTCTCACTGAAGCTCGAGATATGGGATTAAAACCTACCATCTACACCCATCCCATTGGCTACCACGGTCATGCCGCTGGACCCACAATAGGTATGTGGGATCAACAAGAGAGGGTGCCTATTGCAGGTGATTATCCCCTATACCCAAACACAGCCTACTCCATAGAACTTAACAATGCAATCTTCATAAAAGAATGGAACAAAGAAATCAGAATTATGCTGGAGGAAGATGCCTATTTTGATGACGATGGGGTACGTTATATTGACGGCAGACAAACAGAACTAATGACCATCCCGAGATCACTTACACCCAACCACTGATCCCTTACTTAAAATTAAACATTCATGCTTCGAATCACTCTCATTTGCTTTCTGCTCGTTCAGTTTTTAGAGAGCCCAGCGCAAAAGCTATCAAAGAAAGAAAACGAAATAATTTCACTTGTTCATAAAAATAATGATGCGGCCATCGAGTTACTTGAAGAAGCTGTAAATATCAATAGTGGCACCATGAATCTTGAGGGAGTCAAAAAGGTCGGAATGCTTTTTAAAGGTCAATTTGATCAAATAGGAATGGATACCAAGTGGGTTGATTTGTCCGACCTGAATCGGGCGGGCCATTTATTCGCTGAAACAAAAGGAAATAAAGGTAAAAGAGTTTTATTGATCGGTCATTTGGATACGGTATTTCCTGAAAATAGCCCTTTTCAAAAAATGGAACGACTCCCCGAAGGTACCGTTAAAGGTCCTGGAACTAACGATATGAAAGGTGGCAATATCATCCTGCTTTTTGCCTTGATAGCGCTTCATCAAGCAGGGGAATTGACAGATGCTCAAATTATTGTAGCCCTCACCGGGGATGAAGAATTGACAGGAAAACCCATTTCTTTAAGTCGTAAAGATCTGATTGAAGCAGGCCAGCGAAGCGATATTGCTCTGGGATTTGAAAACTCAACAGGGTTTAATAATGTTACCTTGGCGCGGAGAGGTTCTTCAGGTTGGAAAGTTGAAATTCAAGGAAAAAGAAGGCATTCCGCTGGGATATTTTTGACCGGTGTCGGTGCTGGTGCTGTTTTTGAATCAGGAAGAATATTAAATGATTTCTATGAAACCTTAAAAGGTGAGACTTATCTAACTTTTAACCCTGGAATCATTATTGGAGGGACTGAAATTAGTTATGATGAGCCAAGTAATACCGGAAATGCCTTTGGAAAAACTAATGTAGTGGCACAATCAGTGATCATTGACGGCGATCTTAGATTCATTTCAGAGGAACAGAAAGAAATAACCCGAGCAAAAATGCGGGCAATTGTAGCAAATAATCTACCCGAAACCTCGGCAAAAATAACGTTCTTTGATAGCTACCCCGCCATGCCCCCTACTCAAGAAAATAAAGATCTCTTAAAAAAATTCAGTAAGGTCAGCATAGATATGGGACATGGGCCTGTAGAAGCATGGGATCCTTCAAAGCGTGGCGCAGCAGACGTCTCTTTTGTTGCACAGTATGTGGCTTGTATCGATGGATTGGGTGCTATGGGAGCTGGGGCCCATACACCTGATGAAACCATTGATCTTGCAACCTTTGAGGTACTTACCCAGCGTACGGCGGTGCTGATATACCGACTCATCAATGAATAAACAAATTGCTATTTTTTGTGGCTCATCTATGGGTTTTGATCCCGTTTATCAAGCATCTGCACAAGAAGTTGGACGTAAACTAGTGGCCCATAATTATGACCTCGTCTATGGAGGTGGATCCGTAGGACTGATGGGCGTAGTGGCGGATGAAGTACTTTCATTGAAAGGTCAAGTGACGGGCGTTATAACAGAAAAACTGCTTGCATTGGAAGTGGGGCACAATGGCTTAAAGCAACTACACCTAGTAAATACCATGCATGAAAGAAAAGCCTTGATGGCTCAATTATCAGATGGTTTCATTGCCTTGCCTGGAGGCATTGGAACGCTCGAAGAAATAACAGAAATAACCACTTGGCTACACTTAGGTTATCATCAAAAACCTTGTGGCATTTTGAATATTGCTGGCTATTACGATGCATTTATCACTTTCTTAGAACGAATGGTCAATCAAGGGTTTTTGAGTGCTAAAAGTAGAAATTTGATTATTATTGAATCAAATATCGATGATTTATTGGCTAAAATGTCATTAAATAACTGATTCATTAACCATTGTATTATCATTGCAGGGATATTAAAGAAAAACAAAAAAAAATGAAATTCGGAACTAAAGTCTTGCATGCAGGTATTGCACCCGATCCTTCGACAGGTGCCATTATGACACCCATTTTCCAAACTTCTACCTACTTACAAGAGGCTCCTGGAAAACACAAAGGATTCGAATACGCACGCACACAAAATCCTACAAGAACGGTATTAGAAGAAAATCTAGCTGCCTTGGAAAACGCAAAATATGGACGCTGTTTTTCATCAGGTATGGGTGCAACAGATGCCGTCATTAAATTATTAGCTCCTGGAGATGAGGTCGTCTGTACGCATGATCTTTATGGAGGGACTTATAGACTTTTTACTACCATCTACCAAAGTTACGGTATCGTTTTTAAATTCGTTGACCTTCAAGACGTCGAAGCAGTAAAAAAAGCCTTCAACCGAAAGACCAAAATGATTTGGATTGAATCTCCAACAAATCCTATGATGCGCATTGTAGACATCATCGCCATGGTAAACATCGCCAAAACCTACCATAGTTGGGTCTGTGTCGACAATACTTTTGCCACACCTTATTTACAAAATCCGATTGACTTAGGTGCCGATATAGTTGTTCACTCTGTAACTAAGTATATCTCTGGACATTCCGATGTGGTCATGGGTGCAGTCATCACCGATGATAAAGCCTTAGATGATAAAATTGGATATATTCAAAATTCAGCTGGTGCCATCCCGGGCCCAAATGATTGCTTCTTGGTCCTAAGAGGAATCAAAACTTTACACATAAGAATGGATAGACATTGTGAAAATGGGAGGAAGATAGCTCATTTTCTTAAGGAACATCCTTCGGTCGACGCAGTCTTTTGGCCTGGATTCGAAGAACATCCCAATCATCAATTTGCCAAAAAACAGATGCGCCAATTTGGAGGAATGATCTCATTTACCCTCAAAGAGGACGACATTGATGTTGCTTTTAAGTTGATGGAAAAGCTCAAATTATTCAGCCTAGCGGAGTCCTTAGGTGGTGTAGAGTCTTTGATTGGACATCCTGCCAGTATGACGCATGCCTCTATTCCAAAAGAAGAAAGGCTGAAATCTGGACTGACCGATTCACTCATCCGTTTGAGTGTGGGCATTGAAGACATAGATGATTTGATTGCTGATTTAGCCCAAGCTATCGAAGCATAAAAATGTCTAGCGTTTGATTTCAAATCCATGTGATAAATGAATATCACTGCTTATGGATGACGCTACGGAACAATATTTATCTACCGCCAAAGATATTATTTTTTCAGCCTCTTGATCCGTAAGGTCAGGTGAATTAATTTCATAATAAATGTGCACGTCAGTGAAGGATCTTGGAGCCTGCGCTCTGCGCTGACCACTCGCTTTTCCCGATAAATCATTAAGTACCTTGCGCCTCTTTTTAATCATTGAAACAATATCAACCGCAGCACACGCAATGATACCGGACAGTAATAATTCCATGGGGGATTGGGCTTGTTTTTTTTCTGGTCCATACATATCAATCTCTACACGGTTTTTCGTGCTATTTACTGTATAAAACTCTTCATCGGACTTAAATCCTAAGACCACTTCCATTTCCATTCTTCGAATTTACACTCATAATAGTCATTTAGCATGGTTTTAAATCAATTTTTAATCAAACAAGTATAAGTAAAAAACAAATTTTTTGTTTCATCCAAAAAAATTACCTCCAAAAAAAAGAAAAAAAAGAAAAAAAGAATCTTAATCAATAGATCATTGTAAGTTTACATTTTTTTATAGCATTGAACATGATCATTCCAAAAGAATCTAAACTAACCATTGAACAACTTTCAACCGTCACTGCAATTGTGGAAGAGTATGATTGTAAACTCCAAGTAATTGTAGGTCACCATAGAAGCGTTTACGCTGTCTTAGGTGAAGAAAGGAAAACAGTAATGGTAAATAGAATATTAGGCCTTAATTTTATAGATCGTTTTGATGCTGTAGATTCCCCCTTTAAATTAATGGATAGCAGTTCTGAATTGGCACAACACAAAATAGTTCTGGGAAATCATATCGTGGGAGAAGGACCTTTTGTCATTGCAGGACATTGTACTATCGATCCTAAAAATCCAAATTTATTTATTGAATCTGCTCATGCCGTAAAGGAAGCAGGTGCAAAAGCCATAAGAGGTGGTGTTTGGAAGCCTCGAACCATGCCCTACTCTTTCCAAGGAGATGATGCGTCAGTGAAAATACTTATGGAAGCTCGATCCCAAACAGGTCTACCTGTAGATACTGAAGTGATGGATGAACATCAATTAAGAATCGCTGTGGAGGCCAGAGTTGATATTTTGCAAGTCGGTGCGAGAAATGCTTTGAATTACTCCTTACTAAAAAGCATAGGGCAGATGACTCAAAATAAGAAAATTGCCGTATTACTCAAAAGGTCTATGGGCATGGGCCCTGTCAATGAGTTCATTGCAGCAGCAGAATACATCGCAGCAGCTGGAAATCCAGATATCATGCTGTGTCCAAGAGGAACCAATCCAACTATGGATGGTTACCGTAATTATCCAGATGAATCAATTACACCACTACTTAAAGAAAAGACGTGGGCACCTGTCATCGTAGATCCTTGTCACTCCGTCGGTAGAGCCAAATATGTGGCTTCTGCCGCGTTGGCGGCGATCGCATATGGAGCTGATGGTGTGATCATTGAGAGTCATTTAGACCCACAAAGAGGTATTGGAGATGATCCAAAGCAGTCGATACAGCCGGCAGTTTTAAAACAATTAATTACTGATATTGAATCTATTTGGGCCATAAAAAATAGAACTGTCATCGCTGATAATTAAGGATTATTATCCTTCGCGTATTGATTGATTTTATTCCAATCATCGAGAAATAAATCATTGACTTTTTTGAGATAATCAGGTGCTATGAGGGGTCCTTTAGGTACCCAAGTCTTAGGGAAAATTATGGCCACATACATGACCAAATGAAAAAAAGCCCACCAAGGACGGAACATTAACCAATTCAATATTCTATTTCTCCTACCTCTAGGAATGTATCCGACGTACTTACGACAAAAAGATCTGAGCACTAATAATTGCTTTTCCGTATAAGAGGTATGAACCTTGCTCAAGGAAATATTTTCTTTGGTATAACCTGTACCCGAAAATTGCGATATTTTATCAAAAAATGCCCAAGGTTCTTTTTTAAGCTCATTATGAAATAAAACTAAGGGTTTTTGTTGGGTGTGTTTTTCAATGACTTGAAGTTTTGAATAAAAATTCAAATGCTCTTTATCCCACATCCCCTGCCGATGAGGATCTAGCGTAACGAATTCTTCAAAATCGTGGTGCCAACCATTCTTGACATATCTACGATATTGAGAAGCAATCCAACCCCCATGATCTCGAAACAAAATAATTATTTTAACATTAGAAAAATGTGATGTAAACCATGCTACTTCATCATTAAACTGTCTGTCCATCTCACAAGAGACTAAATACTTTTTTGAACCCATTTTTTTAATGATCTCTATACTGCTTCGGTACTTGTTTTTTGGGATGTAATGAATTCCCTCTAGATTATTGAATACCTTATTTTGCAAATAAGTTGAAGCAACTTTCCCTAGGCCTACATGAAAATAAATCTCTGGCTCATTCATGCTGCAAATTTATTCATTTCATTGAGTAAATTATCTAAACTACCCCATTAACCTTTAAATAAATTTTGATCATGATCATACAGAAGTTGAGTGTTTCTTTTTGAATGATTGACCGTGATCTTTTATTTCATTCAATAAGGATGAAAACATTCGATGGTTTAGTTTTGTACCATGTCAACCGGAGAATATTCCTACTTAAGAGACCTCAATCCTGCCCAACATGAGGGAGTAATCAATGTGAAAGGTCCCACGATGATTATCGCCGGAGCTGGATCTGGTAAAACAAGAGTGCTTACTACTCGAATCGCCTACTTAATGGATCAGCACAATGTCGATCCTTTCAATATTTTATCCCTGACTTTTACCAATAAAGCATCTAAAGAGATGCGAGACCGTATTGAAAAACTGATTGGTCCAGAGGCGCGGAATATTTGGATGGGAACCTTTCATGCCATTTTTGCGCGCATATTGCGCACGGAAGCCACACATATAGGTTATACAGCCAATTTCACCATATACGATACAGAAGATTCTAAATCACTGATCAAAGCCATTGTTAAAAGTCTTAACCTTGATGATAAGTTATACAAAGCCAATACCGTTTATAATAGAATCTCTGGCGCTAAAAACAGATTAGTAAGTTGGAAAGAGTATAATGAAAATCCGATATATAAAGATGACGATGAGATCAATGGTCGCCCTGAAATGGGGCGCATTTATCGCATTTATTCCCAACGATGTTTCAAGGCTGATGCCATGGATTTTGACGATTTGTTGTTCAACACCAATGTATTATTTCAGGAACATCTCGAGGTACTCAATAAATACCAGCAGCGCTTTCATTATGTGATGATTGATGAGTTTCAAGATACCAATATTTCACAATACATGATCGCCAAAAAGTTGGGTGCTGTAAGACAAAATATATGTGTCGTCGGTGACGATGCACAAAGTATCTATGCCTTTCGTGGGGCTGATATTCAAAACATTTTAAACTTTGAAAAGGACTATCCAGACCTCCAGCTCATCAAGCTCGAACAAAATTACCGTTCTACAAAAAATATTGTCCAAGCCGCCAACTCATTAATTGACAAAAATACAGCACAACTAAAAAAGGACGTCTGGACCAAAAACGAATCAGGTGAACTGATTGAGCTCATTAAATCGACCTCCGACAATGAAGAAGGTAAATTAGTTGCTTCCTCCATCTTTGAGATCAAGATGCAAAATCATGCATTAAATGCCCATTTTGCCATTTTGTATCGAACCAATATCCAATCCAGAGCTATGGAAGAGGCCTTGAGAAGGATGAATATTAAATACCGCGTGATAGGAGGAGTTTCCTTCTACCAACGAAGGGAAATAAAAGATTTAATTGCTTACATCCGTTTCATCATCAATTCCAATGATGAAACTGCATTGAGAAGAATCATTAACCTACCCAAACGTGGCATAGGGCCCGGAACAGTGGAGAAATTATTTGTAGCGGCTGAAGAGCAAGGCGCTGATATTTGGGATATACTCTGCCATGCTCAGGAACTCCTGGGGAGTCGAGTGGCAAACCAAATTGAAGAATTTGTAGATTTAATTAAGAACTTTAAAATAGCCATAAAAAATAAAGATGGATATGAGTCGGCCTCCATTATTGCTAAAAATTCAGGTTTACTCAAAGAACTCTACAATGATAAAACTGTAGAAGGACTGAATCGATTTGAAAATGTTCAGGAATTACTCAATGCCATCAAAGAATTTGTAGATGACCAAGACCGCGAGGATAAATCTCTCGCGTCATTTTTACTGGATGTCGCCCTCCTGACAGACGAAGATCGAAACAAAAATAATGAGGATACAGTAACCTTAATGACCATACATATGGCAAAAGGCTTAGAATTTCCTTATGTCTATATCGTGGGGATAGAAGAAGAACTATTCCCCTCTCAAATGATGTTGAGCAGCCGGGCTGACCTTGAGGAAGAGCGTCGTCTTTTTTATGTCGCCATCACCCGAGCAGAAAAAAAACTCCACCTGAGTTATGCGTTGAACCGGTACCGATATGGAAGGTTAAAAAATTGTGAGCCCAGTCGTTTTCTACAAGAAATTGAACCCAATCTCATTCATGTCAATAGGAAGTTCGTAAGTGAGACCCCTATTCCCAGTTCAAATCCACAATATGCGCGTAACTTTATCAAGCAAAATTCAAATACAGCTCCCAGAAAAGCAAAGAAAATACCCGATCACAAACCCTCTGCTGACTTTAAGCCCAGTGATGTATCTGATCTTGGCAGTGGCATGAAAGTCGAGCACCCCAAGTTTGGATTCGGAAAAGTCATCGATGTTGAGATCAACGGGACCAGTAAAAAGGCTAATATTGATTTTGATGTGCACGGTCAAAAGACATTATTACTGTCTTTCGCTAAACTTCGTATTATCCAAATATGAGTGCAGTAAGACGATAGAAATAAATAACATAAATCTTTAAAATTGTTTGTAGATATGGCACTTATCGAATGTGCCCATTTGAAAAAAATTGACTTATTGAAGTTAAAAAAGTAGGACATCTATGTCTAAATCAAAAAAATCACCAATTATTCTTCCTGAAAAATATTATCACCAATATTTCATAGAACTCCTCTTGTTCGTCCAAAAATACTCAATGCACTTGATGGGCGCTGCTGAAGAATTATTTATCCATGATTTCCAAAAACTTGGAATAGACGCACAATGCCTTTTCATCCGTTTAAGCAATCGCAGAGGACCTTATTTCAGACTAGATAAACTGAAGTATGATGAAATATCATTCCTAGAATCAGCGTCCAAGGAATTGGAATTATCGGGATTCATATCTAGAGAATTAGATCCTGATGAAAAGATCTTTAAAACTTTTACAAAAGTAGAACTGAAAGCGACCTATCCGAACCTTGATTGGAGCAAACAAACCAAAAACGAAGTCATTCTTCAATTAAAAGAAGCCCAAGATTATGCCCCTATCTTAACTCAATTCCCCTTGATAGAAGTAGTACGTCAAGAAGTACTGGAATTTTTAAAAATGCTATATTTTGGCCGATACAAAAAACCAATGACTGAATTTGTCATCAGGGATATCGGCCATATTAAGCTCGAAGCATTGGATCAAACTCAATTTACCCCTTGGTTTGAAAACCGTCAAGAAGCACTAGCCGCTTTCGAATTGTATAAATTAAGTAGTTTAGTAAGAGGCGCTCTTTCAGAAATTAAGGCACTAGCCATACATGATGCCCTTTCGCTCATCCCCTGGGAACAATATTTAATGAGTCCAAAAACGCACTACATTGGTGATCGATTGTTCCTCTTGATGGGCAAAAAATTGGAGCGCGAGAAAGCCTATGAATTGGCCTTAACCTATTATCAATTAGCCACTAAACATCCTGCAAGGGAACGTCAAATAAGAATTTTCCATCGACTAGGCGAAGTTGAAAAGGCCAAAAGCCTAGCGCTCGATGTTATGGAGCAGCATTGGAATCCCAGCGAATATCTTTTTGCCAAAGATTTCCTTGATAAAAAAAATATCCGTATAACGAGGAGTACTTCAAAAAAATTAAGTGAAGCACTCTCCATTGAACTTTCGTTAAACACTGATCAGAGCGTAGAGCATTCTGCGCTGCAGTATTATAAAAAATTAGGCTTTCAAGGTATTCATGGTGAAAATTACTTATGGAAAAGTCTGTTTGGCCTGCTTTTATGGAATCAGCTTTTTGATCAAACCCATGGAGATTATCACAACCCCATTCAAAGGAGTGCATCAGATCTTTACACCAAATCTTTCTATGAAAAAAGAAAAGGGGAGATTCTGAAAATTTTAAAGTCTTTTCGTAGTAAAAAATTAATGATCACATCCCTCGAAGAAAGGTTTAAAGAAAAATATGGTATTGCCAATCCCATGGTCTATTGGAACCCAACAATCAAACCCCATTTGATTCAATTGATTTTACAACTCCCTTTCCTGGCACTTAAAAATATCCTGATCGAAATGTCTAAAAACATAAAAGATCATGCTACCGGCTTTCCAGATTTATTTATCTGGAAAAAAGGCGAATATCATTTGTATGAAATTAAGTCTCCCAATGATCACCTATCTTCTCAGCAATTGTTTTGGTTAAATTTTATGAAATCTAACGGCATCCATGCCGAGATCATTCGAGTCAATTATAGAACTGGAGCCCCTAGCAATTAATGACTGTTATTTGAAGCACGTAAAAACAGGTCCACCCAGCTAAATATGATCTTAAAGCTACAAATAGCCTCAATCAATTTTTAAAAATACGGGTATTGACCCATTTAGACAATTCTTCTAAAGATTTTTGTTAATTTGTGTACTGATCAAATTTAATCTATGCCTCAATCTAAAAATCCGACCATCGTACAAGCTTTTGTCCCCGTGGTATTTTTAGTCATTTTTATCTCTATCAATGTCTTCATATTTGGTGACAGCGCTTTAGACGGATCTAACCAGATTATATTGATACTCTCTGCAGCAGTTGCTGCCATCGTAGCTGGTCAGAATGGTTTTAAATGGCTTGATTTACGTGCTGGAATTGTTAAAAGTATCAGTTCAGCCATGGGCTCAATGCTCATATTGCTGATGATCGGTGCACTTACAGGGACCTGGTTACTGAGTGGTGTCGTGCCTGCAATGATCTATTATGGCCTTCAAATATTGAACCCAAATATTTTCCTTTTTGCAGCATGCATCGTGTGCATCATCGTTTCTATGGCAACAGGTAGCAGCTGGACCACTGCGGCGACGGTCGGTATTGCTTTGATTGGTATAGGTAAAGCGATGGGCATTCAAGAAGGAATGATCGCTGGAGCTGTTTTATCAGGTGCTTATTTTGGTGATAAGATGTCTCCATTATCAGACACGACCAACTTAGCACCTGCCATGGCAGGAACAGATCTTTTCACCCACATCAAGTACATGGTTTATACCACTGTTCCTTCAATCACCATTACCCTTGTTATTTTCTTGACTATTGGATTGAGGTTTGATGGTCAACTTGAAACTGCGCAAACCGACTTAATTCTTCGTGCCATTAATGAGAAATTCGAAATCAGTGGATGGCTCTTTTTAGTTCCAATAACGGTTGTTTTTTTAATTGTTAAAAAAGTAAATGCCCTCCCCGCCTTACTTTTCGGTGCATTAATGGGGGGTGTCTTTGCCATAATTTTTCAACCCAATATGGTAGCAGAAATTGGGGGTGGAACCGATGTGCGTGCCTTGTATATAGGCATTATGAAAGCGCTTTATGGAAGTATGTCTATTGTGACCAGTAACGATATAGTCACCGAACTTTTACATTCAAAAGGTATGTCTGGTATGCTTGGAACCATTTGGCTCATTATTTCTGCAATGGTTTTTGGTGGGGTGATGGAAAAGGCCGGCTTCCTCAGAAAAATTGCAGAAACGGTGTTAACCTTAGTCAGCTCCGTTGGATCTTTAGTAGCCTCCACCGTCGGAACTTGTGCGTTTTTCAATATCACGGCATCAGATCAATATTTGGCTATCGTAATCCCTGGACGAATGTATGCGGATACCTACAAAAAAAAGGGATTGGCCCCAGAGAATTTAAGTCGTACCTTGGAAGATTCAGGAACGGTTACCAGTGTATTGGTTCCTTGGAATACCTGTGGTGCTTACCATGCCAATGTCTTGGGTGTAGCCACATTGACGTATCTCCCCTTTTGTTTTTTCAACATCATCAGTCCCCTCATGAGTATTCTTTTTGCCTACGCAAATATTAAACTTAGAAAATTAACTTCACCAGATCGTCCACTATGACCTTTCCACGATCGATAACTAAGGAGGAAATCGCAAAACTTCCCCTCATCAAATTCGAAGGTTCCATTAAAGTGATCAATGATCACAAGGCAATGTTTCAAGCCATCAAGAAATTAAGTAGTCAAGACATACTCGGCTTTGATACAGAGAAAAAACCTACTTTTAAAAAAGGGCAATATCATCCAACGGCATTGATTCAATTAAGTACAGCTACAGAAGTCTTTTTATTTCGAATCAATAAAATAGGCCTTCATGACGATCTCATCGCTCTTTTTGAATCTGATAGGATTGCAAAAATTGGAGTAGGTATGCGCGATGATTTTGTCGAACTTAAACAAATTCAACCTTTTACTCAACATAACTGTATCGACTTAAATGATCTTATGCCCACCTTAGGAGTTGAAAAAATTGGTGTTAGAAACCTGGTCAGTATCCTTCTTGAGAAACGCGTTTCAAAAAATCAGCAAGTTTCAAACTGGGAAAGCACAGTACTTACCCTAGGTCAACAGCAATATGCCGCCACAGACGCATGGGTCTGCTATGAAATGTATGTATACTTAATAAAAAAAGGATATATCTAAGGAAAATGCAAATCTATAATATTGAAAAAATAAAAGCACTCTCCCCCATGAATGGATTCAGGGGCCGTATGGTACATACCCGTGACTTAACCATCGTATATTGGGAAATAGACAAAGATTCCGTATTGCCAATACATAAACATCAAAATACTCAAACCACGCATGTAGTTTCTGGTCAACTAGAATTGTGTATTAGTGGCGTAACAAGAGTATTCAATGCTGGAGAACTCGTGGTCATTGATGCCAATGAGCTACACTCCGGGAAAGCACTCACCCCATGTTCCGTTATAGATACCTTTACCCCCGCAAGAGAAGACTATATGCAACTCCGCGATTCTCTTATTTAATTTCAATGTTTAATTGAAATGCATTACCTCGCAAGCGATCCTCAAACGCCACAGCTTCTTCCTTTTTCACATCTACCAGCATCCAACATTTTTGCAAATACTTCTTTTCTATAATAGCGGTATCATAATCTCTGAATAAACTTAATAGTAATTTAGTTTCATTGTAATCGTAAAAAATTTTAAACAGTTCTTTTTCATTATAAGCTACCAATGCCGCTTGGGTAAGTGCTGCCGCTGCCGCTTGTCGATAAGTATTTGATAATCCTCCTATGCCCAGTTTAGTCCCTCCATAATACCGTATTACAACGACTAGGGCATTGGATACATTGAAAAGACTTTATCTGACCTAAAATGGGATCTCCTCGCTGTGTTTGGGTTCACCACCATCATGCATGCCGAACATGGGTGACTCTAAACCATATGAATAAGCGTAACAACAATGATTGACATCAAAATGAAGGGTCTTTATTTCATCTGTAAGTTCTTTGGTATGACCCGCGTGAGTGAGCAGATAGGCAAAACTCAAAAATTTACTCCCCCTTCTCTTTATATAATCCTTTACCTTAATTCGAAATCAATAGATATTTCATGGATTTAAGCCCAAATGAGCTGCCTTTTCAATATCCTCAGTTTCGGCATACTTCAAACATAAATTATAATAGGATTTGGCTGTATTTACATGACCAAATTGTTGACTGAGTCGTCCAAGCCCTAAATAACCTACACTTTTAAAGTATTCCCCGTGATTGAATATTTCATTACCAAATCCTACTCCCATTCCATAATGAATATAGGCCTCTTTTGTCTCTTTCTCAACAAATTCAAGATAAGTGGCTCTGAAGATGTAACCTATCATTTTATAATACATTCGATCTGTATTGATCAGGGTATCAACTATCCAAGGCATGATTTGATCGTATTTCCGCGTGGCGTAAGCAGCTTCCAAAAATTTGGATAGAAGATAGTAATTGTTTGGATATTTTTTAATCAGACCTTGAAGCAAGATAAATGCTTTTTCTGGGGTTTGCTCATAGCGCAAATAGATATAGGACAGATAAACAGAGGCCTCGATCTGAGAAATTATGGCTTTCTGGGTGGACATGACCATCTGTTCTAGTCCCAACTCTTTATTCCCTTTTTTAAAAAAAATAGCTACCGGAGCAAAAATGGGATGCCTCTCAGGATACATTATTCTAAAATAATTATAGAGCCCCGTTGTAAATAAAAACTCTGGATTATCCTGAACCAACTCAAATCCTTTTTTAATCAAACCATACATTTTATTGGCTTCATTGATGGCCTCGAAATACTTATTATTTTCAGCATAATATTCTGCTAGCAATCCCCGGGTAGCCATTTCAAAAAAAACGGCCTCTTCATCATAGGGGTCTAAAGGATTAAGATTTTCGGCTGCTGCAATCGCTTCTCTGAGTTTGGCTTCGAATCTTACAAATGTTGGTCCTTCTATGATGGGTATATTTTCCCATTGAATTAAAAAAGCCTCCATTGAAGGGACCACAGGATGATTAGGTATTAATTTATGTAGCTTCCTTATATAATACGAAGCTGAATCCACATCAAGTTGATAGATCTTTTCAGTTCCTTGACTGACTAACTTCATGGCTTCAGGATGATCAAACAAGCCATATTGACTGTTGGCTTGAAAGGTTACATGAAAAAATAAGGCAATAAAAAAAACTTTAATAAGATGCATAGAGGAAAGGTTGACGAGCAAATAAACACCGCATTATTCGAAATAAAAAGATCAGACCTAAAATCTTAAGGAATGGATCTTGCTCCAAAAAAACCTTCATTGAGAAATTGTAAAAATGGGTAGACCAAGTAAACTATTATTCAAAAGCCGAAATCATATCGATTGACTATCGATTGGGATAAGTGGTAATTTCTTCCTTTATTACCAAAATAAATGTATTAAAAAAAATGATTAACTGAGATCCTATTTAAAATCAAAAATTTAATTGTTGCTTACATAATAGGATGTTTCCAGAAACTAATATTATTTATCCCTCACTAAAATAGTAATTTAGCTTAAATAGAATGTCACTGTCAAAAAGGCTCTAGTAAAATTCATAAAAAAAATATGAACCCGTTTATTTTTCTTCAAAATACGTTTAATCCAAAATCATTAGCCATTCCCTTGCTTTCATTTTTATTCTTGGTACAATTCGCAGCCTGCAATAACGAAAATGAATCTCATGATCCAAATGAGCCCACAGAGCAACTATCTGAGGAAGCGGAAGCACAAAAGCCAGGAATTGGAACGGCTCGTGATATCAGCTCCTTTGATTTGGTTGCCGAAATGGGGGTAGGTTGGAATTTAGGAAATAGCTTTGATGTAGAATCAAAAGACAAGACCTATTGGGGCAATCCCATTACCTCTAAGGCGATGATTGATGAGGTAAAAGCTATGGGATTTTCAACATTGAGAATACCCATCACGTGGGGTCCAAATCAAGTTGAACTGGCCCCTTACAAAATTGATCCTTATTATCTCACAGAAATAAAAAGAGTAGTAAATTTTGGTTTTCAAAATAAAATGCATGTCATAATTGACGTGCATCATGACAATAGCTGGATAAAACCAATGGCTTCAAAAGCACAAGAGAGTGCAGATAGATTGAGTAGTCTTTGGACCCAAGTAGCCAACTTCTTTCAAGATTATAACGATTCATTAATTTTTGAAACCCTGAATGAGCCCCGAATTGAAGGTATTACTGAGGAATGGTCTGGGGGAAACTCTGAGGGCCGTGACTATATAAACGATTTTCACAAAGCAGCCGTAGATGCCATTAGAGCCACGGGCGGAAATAACGAAAAGAGGCACATCATGATCACAACCTGGGCTGCAAGTACCGTTCCCATTGCGATGGAAGAATTGACCATCCCCAATGATGATGAGAAAATAATCATTTCTTTACATAGCTATTTTCCTTGGCAATTTGCCGGAGAAGCTGCCGTCACTTGGGGATCCGCAAGGGATAAATCTGAACTGACCGCTGAATTAGACAAGATCAAACAAAAATGGATCATCGAGCGGAATCGACCCGTGATATTGGGAGAATGGGGCACCATAGAAGCCAACAGCTTGCAAAGTAGGATTAATTATGCCGACTTCTATGCAAAAGAAGCTGCCGCACGAGGACTGCTGACCATTGTATGGGATGATGGGGGTAATTTTAGATTGCTCAACCGCAATGATCTCAGCTGGGACTTT
>MDTB01142379.1_pt1 | contig 22838 bp, 21 predicted proteins | sample 811161 | NCBI WGS metagenome assembly MDTB01 (sample SAMN05326650, study PRJNA326480) | marine metagenome | isolation source: seawater | place: Mediterranean Sea | collected 2009 | reverse complement strand
TACTTAAAAAAAGAGATTATCTTGGAAATAGTACTATAGGACCTAAAGTATGTAGACATGTAAGACCGGATCTTAAGACTGGAAAATGTTTAGCTTACTATACTGAACCTGAAAAAAAACCACGGTTGTATGATAAAACATATCTGGACCCATCCAATATTGATGGTACTACATTATATACTCTAAAAAAACCTTGGTATGATATTAGTCTTCATGCTATAAAAAGTAGTAATTGTCTACCAAGCTTAGAGCTTACATTTAGTGAATGCAAGACATATTTCCATAAGTCCGCCCCCTACAACGCTATAGCGTTTTGGTTTGATGAATATATAGACCCAGCCGATGCACGCGGCCCATACCGACCGGGCTTGGGGCTCTGTTCTATGTGTACGAATAGTGATAAGACCTTAGAGGAGCTCTCGCCGGCTACAATTAGTATTGTAAGTAGAGAAGACGTGGGTAATCCAAATTTTATACGTAAAATGACATATTATTCAAAAAAACCAGAGATATGGGTAAGTAAAGATGTAGCTTATGCTTATGAATCATATGACTGCTCTGATGAAAATCCGAACTGGCCTACTACTACTGGAATGATTTGTAAAGAACAAGTAGATAGTGAAGGTAATTGTCCAGCAGAAATAGAAGATAGTAATATCAACCCTGAGGATAAGCTGTGGCCAATATCTGAGGATGTGGCACTGTGGCGACAAGGATATGGTTGTAAAACTACAATTTTACCAGCACCAAAAACTACAAGAACTTGTTTATTAAAACCAGAAACTACTACAATATATCCGAAAACTATATTTAATCCTATTACTGATATTAATAATAATAAGTATATAGGCTGGAATTTAATTCCCTGGCGTAATAATCCAAGCATTTCATGGGCGAAAGATACATCCAAATGGGATGCAAATAATTATAGTTCAGATTCAAGTTGGCCGTCTATGGGATGCGTTAAAGCTTTGCCTATAGATGTTAAACGTGGTAGATATGATTTTGATTCTTATGAAGACTGTAGTATAGCTTCCAAAGTAACATCAGCCCATGATGGAGCAGCTACAGCTAACTATAAAGATTGTGATAGATTTTTGGGTGAGCGTTGCGAAGCACCAAAATGGGTAGGGGGAATATATAGTGCATGTACGGACAATAACTATGGTTGCTCATCTGCTCGTCGCATGATATGTGCTGCCGGAAGAGGAATAATCTCTGACCCAAAAAGTGGAAAACAATTTGATGATGTGATAAATCCACACCGTATCGGTATAGGAGGACCAAGCCCTGACGCTTCAAATCCAGCGATAGGTGGAGAGCGTAATTCTTGCGATCCTAAATATTTTCTTTCTGACAAAGCGGACGAAGGCTGTACTAGTGATAAACTTACAGGAGGCGTTGAGAGCAAAATCGCTGCAGGCAAAATACATATCTCACTAATGGAAAGAGCATTTTGTCCTGGAGCTAAAATGAAAAGCTACAACAAAACGTCAGGTACGCCATCGCATTGCGTTATAAATGGTCTTGGTATAGTTGATGCTGCTCGTAATCCATATAGTGCATGTGGTGGTGGTATGGCATGTTATCAAACAGATTATACCAACCGAAATTTAAATACACTAAACTTATGTGATGTAAATTCTACAGAATGTAGATGTCTTTATACTCATACTGGTGGAACTGGACCTTCAGCAGAATGGGTTGGAGGAAATAATGGTTCAGAGAGCTGTAATGATTTTTGTCAAAAGAAGAATGGTTCTGGTAGTATGTGTGTTGGTATTTGGAACGCGTATGATGATCTTAATGACCGTACTTCAGGATGTAAGAATGGTAGTGGCAGCCAAAAGAGCGAAGATGTGTGTCAAAAGACTATCGATGCTGATCCATCATTATGTGCTGATGTAAGTCCTAATGGATGGGGACGATGGTGTGCAAGAAGATGTGATAAGGAGTCAGCCAAAATTATAATTAACCCTAACTGGTCCGATGCCTCCTCTTCCACTAAACCTTATAATACTTGTAATTTAAATAAATGTATGGATGAGGAACCAGCATGCAGGCCTGGTCCTGTACAACATACTGCATATCTTGATTGGGGTAGCATGAAAGTGACAGGCAATGATGGAGAAGTTATTGGTAAAGTCCCTGTTAATTGTTATGACTTTAGAGAAGGAAAGCAGTGGCCTCCAGCTACAGTATCAGATGTGGAGAAGGTAGTTGATATGGTGCCCAACTTTGACGGATGGTATGCTAATACTCTTCCAGATGGAGACTGGGGTTATGGACATATATGTAGAAAATCTTGCGGTTGGTGTGGCACCTGTAATCATACAGCTTCTAAATTAGTTGAACCGGGAAGTACTACAGGAGTGCTGGAGGCTAGTATCAGTTGTCAATGTTTAGGTAGTAGTTTATGGGGAATGAGTTGGGATATTAGTGTTGCTAAAACTGATAATTCTGAAGGTACTGGGTGTAAACGAGTAGTTGGCCATGAGTGTTCTTATACAATCACAAAAAGTGCTGAAATAAAGAGTATTGGCAACTGTTACAAATTTCAGTGTGGGCAAGGGTTACAGTGTGTACAGGATACTAGAGAGAGCTTAGCAGGGCACCCATACACAGAATGCATTGGAGGAGATATCTCTTGTGTTTGTTTACCAGTAGATAAAAAAGGAGGCGAAGGAAGAGTTAATATTATGTTTCCGAATGATCCAGTTCAACAATTGGGATGTGAACCATCTCCCAGTATACCTGTATTATATCAACGTTGTTGTAAAGACCCTCTTGGAAAAGTTCAAGTATATAACAATACAACACAATTATGTTGCAATGGAAAAGTGCTGGATGCGAGTAATAATTCTCAATGCTGTGGAGATACTATTATAGATAGTAGTTCACAGTTTTGTTGTGGGGGTGGCTCGGGCGATAATGATGGTATCACACGAAATCCTCTCCAAAAATCAATTCTAAATCCTCCTAAGTGCTGTTTCGATGGTTCAGTTTGTCCAGCTATTGTATCTCCTATATGTCCAAAGGATGAGAAAGGGGATCCCATCAAGAGTAGAGATAAATTATTCTACGATGCACCTAAATGTCCTCAAGGACAGAACTGTGGAACGCGTTGTATAGAATGTTCAAATAATTTGGTATGGAGTAGTGAATATAATTCATATCAAACTCCTCAATACCCTACTCTTATTAATATAGAATCACAAACAATTATTCCTGGGCTTGACGACTCCAAACGCCTCTGTAGAATTACCAAATGATGTACTGGATTTGGATAATATCAGATAGTAGTTAGTATATTCACAAATGTTTGTAAAATTACTAAATAATTATGATTAAATTTATTATATTTTATATATTTATACAAAAATATAATATTATCTCTACATGGCTAGACCTTTTTTCTTACAATAACTAATTAATGCTTCTTTAGAACGTTCACCATTATATTCCTCTTCTCTCACTCCATTATTTAATAGTAGTATTGTTGGGAAGCTATTTACATTATATTTCTTAGCAATTGTACTGTGTTCTATATCATCTTTATTGCCTACATCAATCTTAATCATATGATTCTCTCCAATATTTACAGCTGAAGCTGCTTCATCCCAGTCTTTGTGCATTCTTTTACAATGACCGCACCATGGTGCATAAAACCAAACAAATTTGGTACCCGATTTAATGTCATTATTAAAAGAAGACGGGCTTGATTCAAAACCTTCACGAATTCTTATAAAAGAATATAATATAACTCCTAGAGCAAGTAAAATACATATGGAATTAGTGTTTTTTTTTAACCATTGACGAATATTCATATATAATAAAGATAGATTATAATTAATAAAATAAATAATATATATATATTATGAATTATTATCAACTATTCTTGAGTCAACTTGAAGAAGCCATTGAAGCTTGCAAAATAGATACTGCAGTTTCTCAAACACTTAAACTACCTATGAATGAAATTATTATACATTTTCCTGTTAAACTCACATCAGGAAAAATTAAAATATTTAAAGGATATCGTGTTCAGCATAATAATATTCTAGGACCTTTTAAAGGTGGCCTCCGATTTCATCATAAAGTGCAGCTTGAAGAAGTTAAAGCTCTAGCAGCATCTATGACTATTAAATGTGCTCTTCAAAATCTCCCATTTGGTGGAGGCAAAGGTGGTATTAAATTAGACCCTCATCAATATAAACAAGAAGATTTATTACTTATTAGTAAACAATTTTCTAAACGGTTGGCTCCTTATATTGGGCCTAACCGTGATATTCCAGCACCCGATATGGGTACTAATAGCAAAATAATTGATGTTATGGCAAGTAATTATCCTGGAGTGCATCATAAAAGTGTATATACCGGTAAAAGTTTAGTTTTTGGTGGAAGTGAAGGGCGATTAGAGGCAACTGGACGTGGTTTAGTGTATTGTTTAGAGAGTTATTTTAGTCAAATTGGAGTAAATATAGAGAAAAAAACCTATATAATTCAAGGTTTAGGTAATGTAGGATTTTATGCAGCAAAATATTTAGATGCATTAGGTTGTATTATGGTAGGCTGTGGTGATCATACAGGATATTATGTATTAAATAATAATATAGAAAATGATATTCAAATTGGAATACCTTTTCACAATATAGAAGAACATATCAAAAAACATAAATCTCTTGTAAATTTTAAATTAGAAGGAATACAGGCGGTAGATAAAACCTGTTTTTTTAAAACTAAATGTGATATGGTTATTCCATGTGCAATGGAAATGGAAATTACTAAGGATATTGCCTCTGAAATACAAACTAAATTAATAGTTGAAGGAGCTAATGGACCAGTAGATAAAGATGCAGAGTTAATTTTAACAGAAAGAAATATTACTATTTTACCAGATATATTGGTTAATTCTGGAGGAGTTGTGGTTAGTTACTTTGAGTGGTTACAAAATAATCAATTTCAATTTTGGAAAGTAGAAGATGTTAATGCTAAACTGAGAGATAAAATGAATGAAACAATTTTACGAGTATTTAATGAAGTGAAGAAAAATAAATGCAGTTTCCGAATGGCATGTTACCATTTAGCAATAGAAAGAATAAATATGGTATATAAACAAATAAATATTTAGTTAGCTAAAAACTCCTCAATATGATGTATCATTTGTTTAGTGATAACTACATCTACATCCAGTTCATTTTGTGTTATTGGTTTGGGATAATATCTTGCTCTAACTAATTCTTTAGCTAATTTTTCTAAAAATACTTGAGGATTACTATAATTCTCAAGTAAATATTTAGCAAAATTGGTTTGCAAAAATTCTTGCATCATTTCTGGATGTGTGTATGCATAATTATATGGTTTACTTTTAATGTAGGTAACATTACTATGAATCATTTGAGGATGATGTTGGTCATCAAAGAAAATATATTTAGCATCTATAGGAGACCCAATACAACGACGAATATCTGCAGGTAATTTAGCTAAAGTTGTTCTACATAATTCTGTACGCTTATTGTGCATATCTATATATCCACCTATTACATAATCAAATAAGCCTGGTTCTTGAAGTGCTTCTTCTAAAAATGTTTTTATTTGTATTGTCCAGATTTTTGGTCCAATATTATTTGTATAAATAAGTAAGTAGACATCATTAGATTTTTTTTTATGTTTTTGAATATTTTTTAAAATTTGTAAAAGATTTGGTCTAAAAGATTTAATAAATGCAGCACATAATTCGTTAAACGCCGGTTGAGTCATATTTATTTTAAAAGTGGTTTCTAATGCATCTTTAAAAATGCCTAATTGAACAAATGTACCCAAGGTTTCATCTAAGTCAAATATAATATATTTTTTTGGCATATTATATCTTAATAATATAATATAATATAATATGACAAGTTTAACAAGTAAAGATTATACTAATATTTTAACTTATTACAAAATTAATGCAACTGGAAAAACTAAAAAAGAAAAACAAAATATTGCTAGGAAACTTCTAGCAAAAAAACTATGTAAATGTATCCAAAAAGTAGAAGGTAAAAAAATAAAAACTTTACGAAGAAAAGTAAATCAAAAAACAAGGCGTAAGCAGAATAGGGCAATAGGTATTTGCCGAGATGCAGTTATTCGGCGAAAAGGATATCGAATTAAAAAATTTACTTGTAAAAAACAGGCAAAAATTGAGGAATTAAAGAAAAATAAATAGTTTTTAGTAATTATTAAATTTCATTTATTTAAATAATCTACTGCACTTAAAATTATCTGTTCTTGATATGATAATTTTTGAAAAATAATACACTCATCCATTTTAATTTGAAGAAAATATTTTCCGCGTTTACAAAATAGTTGACATCCATTGTCCAATATTTTAAAACTTATAAAGTATGCACCTGGTTCTAATCTAATTTTTTCAGGGTCTATTATATTAAACCAACGAATATAATTTCCTGGTTTAATTTGATTAATTTGATCTACATATCTATAGTTTTTTAATAGCTGATGATATTTTTTTAATTCAGCTCCTTTAAATTGTATAGTCTGTAAAATATCATTTTTCTCTTGTGATATTTTAGCGCTTGTGAGCTCCATAATATCTTCATTTGCTTCATTTTCTAATGATTTAAGTAGTCTCTCGGTATCCATACTAATATAATATAATATATAGTTTATATTCTTATGACAACAATGAAACTGATTTTTTATTTATATATATATATATATATATGAATAATGGCTATATTTATTATGGATTTTTAAAATATAATAAAAATTATCAGAATGATACTTGGGAATATGTTTATAGTAATATAGATTTAAGTAATTGTTTAGATACTGATAATTTATTTTATTTACCTCTAGTTAGTAGAACTGGAAAGGTTTTATACACTAAAAAAATTATAGTTACATATTTAGCTTTAGTTCCTACATTTCCTTCTAATAATCTAAAATTAGGAGCTTCAAATTATATTTATAAAAATACTCCTGAGCAATGTAAAAATGAGTGTGAGAAACATCCTAAACATGATTGTGTTGCTTCTGGAGGACAAGGCCCGCTCGAATGGAATGAAACTCTATGTATAGTACAACATTGTTGGTGTCCAAATATTAGACCAACACCAGCACCAACACAACCTCCACCTACTCCTGCACCATGCAATGGTAGACCAGAAAAATTATGTTATAGAAATTTATTCGATATCGCTGGACCAAGTGGGGAATCACCCGATATATTCTCTAATTGTGTTTGGGATGACTCTTTAAGTAAATGTTGTGATTATAAGCTAAATCAAAAAGATAGTCCATGTGCTCCTACTCCAAAGTTACATCCTTTAATAGGTAATTTTATAGGTAATGGTGGTTGCTGTCGAATTCCTGCAACAGGTCCAGATTCAAATATTGAAAATACTAGAGGATATTTTACTGCATTAGCAACAAGTCCATATATTATGTCTGAAGACAATTTACCAATTAGGAATGCCCGTTCTGATAGAGGTGCTAGTATGTGGAATTATATGAATGCAAATAAAAATAGAAAAAATAAAAAAATAGACTGGTTTATTTTAGGTGGCGCAGCTGACCATGCGCCGCCTTGGAATGCAGAAAAAGAAATTGCAATATATAAGAAAACTAATCTAGTTACTGAATTAAAAAATGCTGGAGTAGAAGGTATTATATTAGATGTGGAACATTTTTTTGAAGATAATAATAAAAATGATGATTTTACTAAAATTATGAAATATTTTCATGATAATGATATTGTAACTGCGTTTTGTACAATGGGTAATGGTCCTGAGGAGGTCCAAACTACAAATAAAGTATATATATCTGACGAGTTATTAAGTTATATAGATTATTGGATTCCAATGTGGTATGCACAAGGAAAGGATACATATTCTCCTGAAGAAATATATGGATTTTTAGATGGCATAGATAATGGGTTATCTAGAATGAATTTTGAAAATACAAGAATGAAACCAACTGAATTACTTAAAGATAAACTAGTATTTGGTGCTGCTGATGATTATTCTAAAGTAATACAAACACATAAAAAAATTATAGATGATAAATTTAATGGTTCTATAATTATATGGTGTACTCGATGTCCTTCAGTATCATATCCTAATGGCTGTGGAACATAAACTTATTTCCAAAACTTATTTCAAAAATATTTAAAATTAAAATTTAGAGTAAAAAATAATATCCAAAAAAAAGTTTCAAAAACATAAAAAAACAACCATCACCCCTACATCCAGTCACAATTATTTAATTCAATTAAATATTCATGTAGGGAGTTTATGGTAAGCTAATTTTTATTTATTCATTTTTCGTTTGGTGTTCTAGACCGTCCATAAATAGAATGGTATAAAAAAGTATGAAGGGGAGTTTAAGTATAATTTTATATAAATTATGATACCTTCTGTCTAGGTAAAAACTTTGTAACTAATCGCTCTTTTTCGGACTTTTTTAAAAAAATGGTATATAAAAAGTTGCTAGGGACAATATTTAATATATTATTATAATTCATATACTCCACTATCTAGGTAGATTTGATATAATAAGTTCGCTAAAAAAGTAAAAAATATTAAAAATGGTATATAAAAGTTGCTAAGGGATATATTTCGATTTAATATTGATAAACTACCATATATAGATGAAGAAGAGATAATTCTACTATATTATTATATGTAGGCAGAACGGTTGTTTTCATCAATTAGATAGTTATTATCATATATCTAATTGATGAAGTTATTTAACTTTATAAATTTTTTTGAAAATTATTTTCAAATTAAAATTTTGGGGTAAAAATAATTTTTTAAAAAAGTTTTAAAAACATAATATAAAAGTAATATTTACCTACATCCAGTTTCATTTTTAATATTTTTTTTAATTTTATGTAGGGATTTTATGGTAAGAAATTTAAGGTGAGTGATTTCTGATAAAGCGCTAAATTATCCTAAAATATAAAAGATATAAAAAAGTATGAAGGGAGTTTTTGTATTGATATTATTTAAATATTGGTACTAGTAATCTAGGTAAAATTATATAATTTATAGGTAAAAAATGGTAAATTTTTACAAAAATGGTATATAAAAAGTTGCTAAGGGCAAATCTGGTGAGCATTTTAATATATTTATATTACATAGTCTAGGTAAATTTTTACGAAATTATTTTTAAAAATTAGTAAATTATCATAAAATGATATATAAAAGTTGCTAAGGGCAATATAGTAGTATATAATATTACAAAATGCTTACATGTGTATACGTAAAAATATGATTAGTATATATAAATATGTAGGGGTATTATATTTTAATATAAAATTAAAGTTCTAAACAATATATATGTTTAAATATTCTTGTACATATTGTCAGTATTATACAAATAATAAGTTTAATTTTAAAAAACATGTTGTGACACAAAAACATTATAATAATATTGATGAATATGATAATGGAAAAAAATGTAATTATTACGAGTGTGCTAATTGTAATTTTATAACTACGTCTAAAAAAAGTATGGGTATTCATATAAAAGAAAATAAACATTCTTCAAAAACTCATTATGTAATAAATACTGAGCAAGCAAATAAAAGATATCAGTGTGAGATTTGTAATAAGTCATATAAATATGTATCTGGTTATTATCGTCATAAAAATAATTGTATTGGTAATAATAATTTAGCTAAAATATTAAAAAAAACGAATGAAAAGTTGTGTGAGAGAATTCATAAATTGGAGACTAGTCAAAATATAATAACAAATAATATTACAAATAATAAATTAGACATACATTTTTATCTTAATAACGAATGTAAAGATGCAATGAATCTTTCTGAGTTTGTGGATAAAATAAAATTATCATTAGATGATTTATTATATACTAAAAATAATGGATATATAAAAGGTATAACTAACATATTTATTAAAAATATGCAAAATCTCTCATTAACTGAACGTCCATTTCATTCTATACAAGATAAAAAAACTCATCAGTTTTATATAAAAGATAAAACAGGATGGGAGTGTGATAAAAAAGAAGAGCAATTAGATAACAGCATAGATAATGTTTCTAAGAAACAATTTAGAAAAATAAAGGAATGGGAAGCTAGTCGTCCAGATTGGAATACAACTGAAGAAGGAATCGATGAATATATGAAGATGGTTCAGTCTATTATGGGTGGAATTGATGAACATGAGAGAATGCGTAATAAAAAGAAGATAAAGAAAGATTTAAAAAATAATTTTATATTGAATTAAATGTTTAGTTAAAAAGCACTACCAAAAGAGCCACCAAGTGCTTCATTTGCAGCCATAAAACCTTGGTTAATGGGTTGATTTACAGGTTGATTCATAGGCTGGTTCATCTGTTGGTTTTGGATTCCTTGTTGATGACTATTTGGTATAATTTGTGCTAAATTTTGTTCTATTTGTTGTTGATGAGGTAGGTGTTGTGATTGTAAAATTTGTTGTTGAGGTACAGCTTTTTTATTATTAACTGGCTTCTTACCATCAATATAATCCCATAAACGTTCATAAATAATATTGGCTTTCTCTCCTAATCTTGTTTGAAGACTTAGTACAATAACTAGAGCTACTAAAATTACATTAGTAATATTAAGTTCACTATATTTTAGTTCACTATATGTAGGTACATATATGATAATTTTATGAATAATATATAATCCTAGAAACATAAAGATAGTTTGAAAAGCAACTTCTGCTCCTAATTCTAAACTACTTTTAGATTCATCTACTTCAGGAATTAAGGATTGTGTAGCTTTATTTAGTAAAATAATAGGAATTAATGCCATAAGTGAGTATTGAATAATATTAGACATTTCAGCTTTAGAATCATTTCCAAAATCAAATACTGAATTAAAGAAACCGATTGATTTAGTATTTTCAATATTGTCCATATGTTCTAATAAAAGAAATTAAAAATATAAAAATAAAGAATTATATGTTGAAAAAGTTATGTGGATATAATAAATTGCGAATAGGGGTAATGCATGATGAGCATCAATATCTTAATTTAATTGAAGATATATTATTAAATGGAGAAGAACAAGAAGGTAGAAATGGAACTACTAAAGCGGTTTTTGGAACAGCTATGCATTTTTCATTAAAAAATGGTATAGTTCCTTTTATAACGACAAAACATCTTGCATGGAAGACTTGTTTAAAAGAACTTTTATGGTTTATTAGTGGTAATACTAATAATAAAGATTTAAAGGAGCAGAATGTTCGTATCTGGAATGCAAATGCAAGTCGTGAATTTTTAGATAGTCGTGGATTAATAAATCGTCAAGAAGATGATTTAGGCCCTATTTATGGATTTCAATGGAGACATTTTAATGCAGAGTATAAAGATTGCACTACAAATTATAATAATAAGGGTATAGATCAATTAAAAATAATTATTGATTCACTTAAAGATCCTAAAAAAAGATATTCGAGAAGATTATTATTAACAGCATGGAATCCATGTCAATTAAATGATATGGCATTGCCTCCATGTCATGTATTAGCTCAATTTTCAGTTATAGAAGAAAATAAATTATCTTGTTCATTATATCAAAGAAGTGGAGATATGGGGTTGGGGGTTCCTTTTAATATTGCATCTTATAGTTTATTAACTCATATATTGGCTAATTGTTGTGGATTAGAAGCGCATGAATTTTATTATTATATAGGAAATGCCCATATTTATGATGATCATTATATAGCACTTTTGGAACAAATTAAAAGAAAACCATATCCTTTTCCTAAATTATCAATATTAAATAATTATGATTCTATAGATAATTATAAAATAGATGATTTTAAAGTAGAAATGTATCATCATTATCCATCTATTAAAATGAATATGCGTAAATAGTTTAAAAATATATACTTTATAATTTACTATAATGAATCGTCGCCATATTAATACACGTCAGCGCCAACATTTGGCTAATACTACCCAGCCAGTTCATACAAAACCATATGTATCTAAAAATACAGAGAATTTACATTTAGAAAATACTATTAAACAGTTAGAAGCTAAGGTAGATTTTTTATTAGAACGATTAGATAATTTACAGTATAAGATTTTACAAATGGATTTTATTAGTACAGATATTCATAGTCATTCTAAACAATTAGAACTGTTGCAAGCTAAGGTAATGGAATTAACAAAACAAAATGCTATAGCTAAATTATTTAAAGAAACAAGTAATAACTTGATAGATTTTACAGAATTAGAAAAACCAACTTTAAATAGTCCTAAAGATAAAGAAATTAAGGAAGCTAAAGAAGTTAAGGAGGCTAAGGAAGGTAAGGAAGGTAAGGAAGTTAAGGAAGCTAAAGAAGTTAAGGAAGCTAAGGAAGCTAAGGAAGCTAAAGAAGTTAAGGAAGCTAAAGAAGCTAAAGAAGTTAAGGAAGCTAAGGAAGCTAAGGAGGCTAAGGAAGCTAAGGAGGCTAAGGAAGCTAAGGAGGCTAAGGAAGCTAAGGAGGCTAAGGAGGCTAAGGAAAAGGATTCTCAAGAAGACCCTAATATATTATTAAATTTAAAATATAAAATATTAAAATCATCCGCTAAATAAAATATATAGTATGTTATATTTTATTATTGTATTATTAATATGTTTATTGTATATACATATAAAATACTATATAGATTATGCTAACACCGATGAAATATATGAATTAGATAGTATATCTAAATTAATATTAGATAAAATAACTTATCTGAAGCATCCTGTTAAATTTAATTACTTAATAGAAAAAGATTATCAGTTACAAAATATAAATATAATTGATATATCAAACAATTATAATGAGTTATATTTAAAAAAAAAACGTGCAAAAAAATTATTAAATATATCTAATTATTATAGTCAATATAATGATATATCTAATCAAATAAATGATACAATATTTAAACCAGTAGCAACAATTTATTCAAAATATGATATATTATTTGGTTATAAAGATATAACTACTAAATTATGTTCTGAATATTCTTGTAGAACTATTTTAGTTGTAGTAGATGGTAGTGTAGATATTAAATTACTTCATCCAAAATATAGTGATTTATTAAATGAACATCTTAATTGTAAACATGTTGTAAGAGAATCAGATTACAATATATGGAAGAATAAAAATACTAATGATAAAATAATTCATTTAGAAAAAGGAAAGGCATTATCTGTACCAATATATTGGTGGTGGAGTATTAAATTTGGGTCTTCAGCAAAAGTATTACAATTTAAATATTATACATTTATGAATATGCTAGTATTATCACCAATATTAGCTCAAATATGGTTAAATAATTGATTATATAAATATATAATTATACAATATTTAGATGTCAACAAGTAATGAGTATATATTAAAGATTAAGAGAGATTATAGTGAATATAAGTTATATAATAATGGTAAAGAAGTAGATATAGATAAAAATTTAGATGTAACAAAATTATTAACAGATGATATACTAGATAATAATTTTGTACTTATAGAATCACCATTAAAGAAAAAAACAATTCCTGCAATAATTAAATTAGATAAACCGTTTAAAAATATAGGAAATAAAGTTGTTTATAAATGTTATCCAGATAATAAATTATATCCTATATTTCTAGTAAAAAAACCTAAGCAAAAAAAATTTCAAAAATATCAAACTAATCAATATGTTCTTATAAAATATAGTGAGTGGACAACAAAACATCCTTATGCTACTATAATAGATACTATAGGAAGTATTACTATTCCTAATACTGTTCGTTATTTACTTTATACAAAAAATATACCAGTTAAACCATTTACATTTATTAATACAAATATAGAATATAGTACTATTTTGCAAGAAGAAACAATATTTACAATAGATCCTATAGGTAGTCGTGATTTAGATGATGCATTAAGTATTAAAAAAGATGGCTCGAGATATATTATTAAAACATATATATCAGATGTGGTTTCTATATTAGAAAATTATAAATTATGGAATTTATTAACCTCTCAAGTTGCAACTGTCTATACTCAAAATAAAATATATACCATGTTGCCTGCATTATTATCAAATAATATGTGTAGTTTATTAGAAAATCAAGTACGAAAAGTAATTTGTACAGAATTTATTATTGAAGCAAATAAAATTATAGAGATTAAATTGTATAAAAAAAATATATTTATTAAAACAAATTATTATTATGAAGAAGACAGATTACTAAAACTAGAAGATTATCAAGATTTATATTTAGTATTAAAAAAACTAGAGTTACCATTTGATTATGATATTAAAGATAGTCATGATGTGGTAGAGGTATTAATGATATTAACAAATTATTATTGTGCAAAAGAGCTTGTTAAAAAACAAGGAGGTATATTTCGTAAAGTGGACTTCAAGGGAGATACTAGTGTAAATGGAGAATTAGAGCAATTTCTCTCTAGATGGAAATGGATGAAAAGTGAATATGTAGGTTATGATGATTCTTTAGATATGAATTTATTTCATGATATGCTACAGCTAGATATATATACACACATAACTTCTCCTATTCGTCGCTTGGTAGATATTTTAAATCAAATAGTTATTCATGATTTTAATCTTTCAGATGAAGCAGTCAATTTTTATCATACATGGATAAAAAATATAAAAGTAATTAATGAAAATATGAAAGCAATAAAAAAAATAGAACGATATTCAACTTTATTGCATAGCATAGAAGAGTCGCCAGAAAAAATATATTGTGCATATATTTTAAATAAGTATCAAGTTTATATACCAGAGTTACAGCTAGTATATAAATTAAATGGAATAGGAAAAGAATATGAAAAAATTAGTATAAAAATTTATATATTTTGGAATGATTATAAGCAAAAAATAAGATTAATGCAGATTATGGAATAAAATGTATACTAGGAAATTCTGAACTAACACATAAAATATTTTTTTCTAAGGGAGGCAAAGGTCCAGAATATAAACATATTATTTTTCCATGGAGTGTAAAATGTCCTTGATTTGTTCCGCTCCAGGTTGTATATTTCCAATTATATTTATCTGAAGGATTATTACACGAAAAACAAATTTTTGTATTAAAATTAGATATGTATTTTTTTTCTCCACATATACTACAATAATTTGTATTATTTTTATAAAAATTTAAACTAAGTAAGGTTCTAGATAATTCCCATTCTTTAATATTTAATTTTTGTTTCCATATATTAGGTGAACCCCATAAATAATTTTTAATTAATGATATTATTTCGGGTGGAAGATAGTATAGCTTCATTGTAATAAAATATATTTATTCATTTATATTCATATTAATTAAATCATAGTCATGTTTTTCTATTAAATTATTTGATTTTGGTCTACTATTATCGGTTGTTTTATTTTTTAATAATTCTAATATGTGTTCTTGATTTTTGTTTATTGTTTCTATATTAGTTAATATTTTTTGTAAAATAGATATGTCTTTATCGCGTTCTAAATTAAGTTCTGAAACACTATTTAATAAATTGATGGGTGTTTCTTCTATAGTATCTGAAAAATCGATTTCAGATGGTTTATTAGGTTTAAAATTGTTTAATTCTTCTGTTTTTTTATGAAAATTATTTAATAATTCTTGTTGACGTGTATCTATTAAATCTTCACGTTTATAAGCTGTATTAATTTTATTTATTCTATTTAACTCTACAATAAATTGTTGAATAAATTTTTTATTTTTTTCTAATATAGTGCCTGTTGTAGTAGTATCTATTTCTATAATTAATTTATCAAATAATTTTTTTATTTTATCAAATTGATTGTTCTCAAATTTTTTAAAATAATGTTTGTCATATAATAACTTCCATAATAGTTGTTTATTTTTAGTAGTATTCATATATAAAATAGTTATTTAATTATTTAATATATATTAATCGAAAGATAAAGTTATTTTTACATGTTCTTTAATAATACTTTTACTAGCGGAAACTGAAAGTTCTTCTCTTCTTTTTTTATTAGTACTAGATTTTGCATTGCTATTTCGGTTATTCATATCAGCTTCTATATTTTTAATATTATTTTCTATATATTCTATTATTTTATTTTCTATAGCCCATTTGAAAAAATTTAGTTGGCCAATAGTTGTCATAATTTCAACATTATTATATGGAATACTAATTCTATCCCATCGGCAAAAAGGGTCAAACCTTTTTTTGGAGTATGCTTTTAGTTGTAATTTATAATCATTATAAACATTAAAACGTTTATTATTTACTATATAAGATATAAAATATTTTTTGGAATAATTAGTTGTAAACCAATCAATAATTCGTAATGAAATGGTTGAGTTTCCATTAATAATATTTAACATCTTAGGAAAATTATTAGTTTCTTTATACCAGTTACATAATTTATCAAATAATAAAGTGTTTTGCGTACTATATGTTATAGACATATAGTTATTTCTTAATTATTATTTAAGTAATTAATAATTAGAATTTTGTGGTATAAGAAACTCGTCTTGTATTTTAATATCTTTTATGTAATTTTTTTTTACTAGAAATGGATTTATAGATATATTAGGTATTATTTCTCTTATACTTAAACGTTTATTTTGTTCTTCTACTTTATTATATTTAATTATATAATGCTTATCATCAATTTTTTTTGTTCTCATTGATTTTTCCATATAAGTTCCATTACTCCATGTTCTCATAAATATATATTAAGAATATATATTTATATAATATAATGGAACTAAACCAAGTATTAAAAATAAATAAACATGCAACAGGAAAAGAAATGGATATTAATATGTTTTTATCTGAAGAAGGAAATTATCATAAAAAAGAGGGTTGGAATAAATTGAGTAGAACAATGAAGTTAAAGTTATTAAATACATATGCTGATAACTATGGTAAAAAAGACAAATTAACTAATGATGATATAAAAAAATTAAAAATATTTTTACGTAATAATTTATTAACTACTAAATTATTAAAAGTGAAAGATGTAATTTATAATAAAGAAGAACAAAAAATAGAGCAAATTACGCCATTATCATTTGTAAATAATAAATTTTTGTTATCTAGAAATAAAAGTAAAAAAAATAAAAATTGATGTAGAAAGAATTTATAATACTATAATATGGAAGATTTCACGTATTTACTACAAATGATAGATGAATTATTAAATACAGATTATAAAATTATAACCTATGAAAATTATTTAGATATAATAATATTAAATTTAAAAGAAATATATTTCACGACATTTAATAAAATAATACTAGAATCGGTTATTGATAATGTTATTAATTATTACTTTAATTATATTGTACCTCCCCGTTCTTATTCTGGTATGCGTCATCGTTTAAATATCAGTTATGTAGATAAAAAACACATTACTTATTTAAAAAATATGCCTCAACCGAGTCAACGTACAAAAGAATGGTATATTTCAAGATATAATATGATAACAGCAAGTAATGCATGGAAAGCATTGGAAGAAGGTAAGATGTTAAATAGTTTTATTTATAGTAAATGCTTACCATTAAATATAGAAAAATATAGCAATGTAAATATGGGTAGTCCAATGTATTGGGGGCAATTATTTGAAGATGTGTCTATAGAATTATATGAATGGAAGTATAATACTAAGGTAGATGATTTTGGTTGTATTAAAGATAATAATTATTCATTTCTAGGTGCATCTCCAGATGGAATTAATGTAGATGATACTAGTCCTTTATTTGGGCGTATGTTAGAAATTAAAAATATAGTAAATAGAGAAATTACAGGAGAGCCTAAAAAAGAATACTGGGTACAAATGCAAATGCAAATGAATATTTGTCAATTAAATGAATGTGATTTTTTGGAAACAAAATTTATAGAGTATAATACTTATGAAGAATTTTTGGAAGATGGTGATTTTAATTATACTAAAGATAGTAAAATGAAAGGAGTAATTATGATATTTTTAGATAAAGGAAAACCTGTTCATGAATATTTACCAATATTAAGTACGTTAGAGGAGTATAAAGAATGGGAATTAAAAAAAATGACACAACACAAAGATAAAATATGGTTAAAAAATATGTATTGGAAATTAGATAAATATAGTTGTGTATTGGTTTTACGAAATAAACAATGGTATAATCAAGCATTATCAGTTTTTAAAAAAATATGGACAATTATTGAACAAGAAAGAATAGAGGGATATGAACATCGAGCGCCTACTCGGAAAAAATGTAAGGTAAATAATAAATTATTTAATGGATGTATGTTAACACAGCAAGGTCTGAAAGTTATTAAAAAACAAAGCATTTTCAATATTGAAACAGAGTTATTATAAGCTGATTTAGTAAAATAGTTCTTCGGGGTTTATTGGTGTAAAATATTGTGATAGTTCTATATGGTCATTTGGTATATCCGGAATTTCTTCTGACATACTAGGTAAACGAGGATGATTTTTCCAATAATTAAATGTAAGTTCAAAGCGTAGCATACTATTAACAAATCTTAGTTCATTATTAAATATTTCTTTTACATCTTGAATATAATTGTATAAAGCTTTTGCAGTAGGTTGCATTCCGCGATTTGTACTAAAATAATATATATGTTCTGGGTTATTTTTTTTTTGAAATATTTTACGTATGTTATCTATTACAGTTTCATTTATTCCTTTAAATGTAATAGTCCATAAACCAAATATACAAAAAATAAAACTTATAGTATGTTGGTATTTAATTACTTTTAATAGATCAGTTATACTAGGATATGGTTTACTACTATATGGATGTGTATGCCATATTATATTATACTCATTTGTGTAGTAACAATAACCTTTTCCTCCATCATTATGTTCTCTATATAATTGAAATTTATCTTTATATTTGATTGCGCATCCACAAATTTCATTATTATTAGTAAAAGCATGAAATAAAACAGGAAGTACTGCAATTTTGTAACAATTATTTGAACATATAATACTAGATGTACCCCCCTGAAATTTATATTTCTTCGTTTTTTTATATAGTTTTTTTTTATATCGTTTTTTTTTATTTAGTTTTTTTGTATATTTTGACATATATATATATAATATATAAATTCATTATTAAAGAATATATTATATACTTTAATAATGAATCTTCAAAGTAGTTGTCAAGTTAATATATCTTCACCTAAAATTAAACATTGTTCTGAAATAGCTCATTATTTAAAAGAATTAAATATAGCAGCAAATGTAACACCAAATTCAACTATTATAAAAAAAAATGGTAAAATGATGTATGAAATTGGATGTACAATAAATTATTCATGTAATATTGAAAAAATGTATGATGAATTATGGGTACCATTAAAATCAAAATATGATTTAGGCTGTGCATATATAGATGTTAAAAGCCAATTTCATGGTTGTATTTATGATTTATATTGTAAGACAAAATGTCCAGGAAAATAAGATATATAAATATTTTTATATTTACTTAAAATAATTCTAAGATATAATAATATGTTTAAAGTTTATAAACGAAATGGTTCTATTGAAAATATAGATGAACAAAAAATTATGAACAGAATTAAGAGTATTTCGTTAAAACATAATATATCTGTTCCATTAACACCGGTATGTTTAAAAGTAATAGACCAATTATCTGATAATATTTCGTCCGAAAGAATAGATGAATTATTAGCAGAGCAATTAGTGGCACTTTCATCAAATGACCCTGACTATGGAAAATTAGCAGCAATCGTAATAGTATCTAATCTACATAAAAAAACAGATAATACTTTTAAAATGGTTACATCTAAACTATACAATTATAAAAATAATGGTAAACATAATCCATTAATAAGTAAAGAGCTTTGGAATATAGTTTCAGACTCGTGGCAGCTTATTGAAGATGAAATTAATTATAATAATGATTTTTTATTTGATTATTTTGGTTTAAAAACACTAGAAAGAGCATATTTATTAAAAATTAATAATAAAATAGTAGAACGTCCTCAACATATGTGGATGCGTGTTGCCTTGGGTATTCATGGTAGTAATTTAGAAAAAGTATTTGAAACATATCATAGAATGTCTCATTTAGAATTTACTCATGCTACTCCAACACTATTTAATGCTGGAACACCACGTCCTCAATTAAGCTCCTGTTTTTTAATTGCAATGGAAGATGATAGTATAGCAGGTATTTATAATACCTTATCAAAATGTGCAGCAATATCAAAATGGGCTGGAGGTTTAGGTTTACATTGTTCAAATATTAGAGCTAAAAATACCAGAATTGGAGGAACAAATGGTACAAGCAATGGATTGGTTCCTATGCTTAAGGTATATAATGAGACAATGAGATATGTAGACCAAGGTGGAGGCAAACGTAATGGTAGTTGTGGTGTGTATTTAGAATTATGGCATTTAGATATATTTGATTTTTTAGATTTGAAGAAAAATCATGGTGATGAAAATGCTCGTGCTCGTGATTTATTTTATGCTGTATGGATTGATGATGAATTTATGCGACGTGTAAGAGAAAATGATTATTGGTATTTGTGTTGTCCAAAACTATGTCCTGGTTTAAATGAGGTTTATGGTGATAAATTTGTAAATTTGTATAATAAATATATTAAGAAAAAATCTTATAGTAAAAAAATTAAGGCTAGAGATTTATGGTTAGCTATTCTAGATGCACAGATGGAGACTGGAACGCCTTATATTTTATATAAAGATGCTGCAAATAAAAAATCAAATCAACAAAATTTAGGTACTATTAAATCGAGTAATTTATGCACAGAAATTATTGAGTATTCTTCACCAGATGAAACTGCAGTATGTAATTTAGCAAGTATAGCATTAAGTAAATGTGTAAGAATAAAAGGGGACAATTATTTAAATAAGGTAGTAGAATTTGATTTTAATCATTTAATTAGGTTAACAAAAATAATAACTTGTAATTTAAATAAAATTATAGATATTAATTATTATCCTACAGAAGAGACTCGCCGTTCTAATTTGTTACATCGCCCTTTAGGGATAGGTGTTCAGGGATTAGCCGATGTATTTGCTTTAATGAATATAGCTTTTGATAGTGAAGAAGCTATACAATTAAATAAAGATATATTTGAGACAATATATTATGCTGCTCTAATTACATCTATGGAATTAAGTCGTGAAAGAAATGATGAAATAGGTATATTAAGAGAAGCTTTAGATAATGATTATTTATTAGTAAATAATCATGATGATTCACTCTCTAGTTTTACATTATCTAAGACATGTAAAAATAAAATATATAGAAATCAATTAGAAAAATTATTAAAAAAACATAATCCTATTTTAGCAGAAATGAAAAAATTAAATTCTACACTATTAGGATCTTATAGTAGTTATATTGGTTCTCCACTTTATAATGGTAAATTTCAATTTGATTTATGGAAAATTGTACCATCTAATAGATATGATTGGGATAGTTTACGAATTGATATTAATAAATATGGTATAAGAAATTCATTATTATTAGCTCCCATGCCTACAGCAAGTACATCTCAAATATTAGGAAATAATGAATGTTTTGAACCATTTACTAATAATATTTATAGTCGTAGAACTTTAGCCGGAGAATTTATTGTTGTAAATAAATATCTTATACAAGAATTAAAAGAATTAGGATTATGGAATCGCGAGTTAAAAGATAATATTATTCAAAATAGGGGAAGTATTCAACATATTACAAATATAAGCCAAGATATTAAGGCAAAATATAAAACATCATGGGAAATGAGTATGAAAACATTAATTAATATGGCGGCAGATAGAGGTGCATATATTTGTCAAAGTCAAAGTATGAATTTATGGATTGAGGATCCAACTTATGCAAAATTAACAGCCATGCATTTTTATTCATGGGAAAAAGGATTAAAAACTGGTATCTATTATTTAAGGCGTAAACCAAAACATAATGCACAACAATTTACAATTACTCCTAAAAATACAGATGAGTGTGAAATGTGTGGTAGTTGAAAATTTTTATATTAAGATAGTATATAATGCCAAGAGCCACATTTGCAGCAGGAGCTGGATTAACTAGAAAAAGTTCATTAAATAGTAAACAAGGAACTAGTTTTGCTGGATTGAGACCAGGTTTAGGACGTGCAGGAGTAACAAAAGGGTTGCGATTAGTAGGCAAGGGGGGTGGACTTAATCCTAAAAATATATATTACATGAATCAAGTGGGAGGTATTGGTAGAGATCGCTCGAGAAAATGTGGAGGTCCTCCTTGTCATCCACAGAAATTTGAAGATGTAATAGTGGAACCTACGCCAATTCCAACATCAGCGCCAACACCAAAACCTCTACTAGGTATTAATTATCTAGAAGAATTTTTAAAAGAGTTAAAAAAAATTATAAATCTAGATATTCATGATGAAGGAGATCTGCGTGACTTTATAGAAGAGTTTTTAGCAATGGAAAAAGATATATTTTGTATGCTTGTGAATGATCCTAACGGCTTACTTCATCATGTAGATATTGATGAAAATTCTTGTGATTGTTCAGATAAATGTTATACAGAGAATTTAGTATTACAAGATCTTAACATAGACGGAGAAGAGGGAGAAGTGAATGTTGAAGGATATGAATTAGGTAACTGTACAACTATTACAGTAGGTGATGATAGGTTACAGAAAGTATTACATGTTAGTTTTTTGGTAGAGGAAGAAATTGATTATGCAGAAGAGTTTTTTAATGAGTTGAAAGAAATTATAGATCTAAATATTCACAATGAAGGAGATCTTCGTGATTTTATAGAGGAGTTTTTAGCAATGGAAAAAGATATATTTTGTATGCTTGTACAT
>MDTB01041153.1_pt1 | contig 22841 bp, 19 predicted proteins | sample 811161 | NCBI WGS metagenome assembly MDTB01 (sample SAMN05326650, study PRJNA326480) | marine metagenome | isolation source: seawater | place: Mediterranean Sea | collected 2009 | reverse complement strand
AGAGATTGGCGACCCAAAAAAAATTGCTAAGACAATAGATTTCTTATTGGATGCCCATAACAATTGGATGACTGGTCAAGTTATTCATGTTGACGGTGGCATGAACAATCTAAAGTAAATCAATCTGCTAAAAATTCGATAATATCTTTCACACCAATTGAATAATTTAAAGATTGATCACCCTTAGTAATAAAGGTATTAATTCCAATCAAATTGCCTGAATCATTTAATAATGGGCCGCCAGAATTGCCCTTGCTGATAGGGTTTTGGATTTGATAAGTATCACCAACCATTCTGCTGCCATCCTTATAATGCCAAACATAATCTGTATTTTTTTGAGCAATATAACCCTTGCTATAACTCCACTCCTCCCCATTCGGATGACCTATTGCATGGGCATTAGAACCTATCTTTGGCACAACTAAACTGATTTGAATAAAATTGGAATTAGAATTTGAATCTAGAATCTTGAGTAGTGCAAGATCCTTGGTTTCATCAAACTTTATTAAATCAAATGCTTTGTAACTTTTGTCTGTTGGGCCAGATGATTTAATAAAAATTTCTAACTCAATAGCATCTTTTATAACATGATAGTTAGTGAGAATATGGCCTTGAGCTGTGATGAATACACCTGCGCCAACTTTGCTTTTTGATTTTACTAAAACTACCGAACTGTAACTTTTCTCGTAGACATCTGCGCCATTTGATATTAAGAAGGACATAAAAAAAATTAGTAATAGAATTAAATTGCGCATTTTGATTTAATTTTTTTAAATTTACCCTCAGTTACTCTCATTTTTGCAAATACATTTTTACCAATCTGGTAATCAATACGTTTACCATCTTCAACTTTAATCAAATGAACTGTCTCTCTAATTCCAGAATTACTTTTCAGTGTTAAGTAGCACCATGATGTGTGCGGTTGATTTTGATTAATATCTAAATACTTCTGCCCTACTGTAAGTTTGTGTATATTCCCAGTTTGTAATATTTGGTGATTGAAAATCACATAATCAGATATTGTATTTCCAGAACCAATATTTTTAATATCTAAATCTTTTGTACTTTGATGCTTTATGTTTGCAATAAGTGCATCAACATTTAGTATTTCATCATTTTCAACCGAGTATTTCGAGGCAGTAACAACATTAATTGGCTCAGGTTCTAAGTTATTTTTATCATTTATAGTTGAATTTTCTTCAATAGTTACAAAGTTTCTTTTGATTTGCTCATAAGATCTTGAAGAGCTTATGCCAGCAAATAGCATCAAAAGACATAAGCTAAAAACAAGTGGAATGATGCTAACTTTAATGACTGTAATCAGTAAGTCACTTTTTCTATTGGCTATCTGAATAGATCTGGTGTTTTCACTCTCTCTCTGTTTTAGAGAGTTGATATATTCTTCAACTGCTGAATTATCAAAATTACTAATCTTCATGGTTTAGGAAATTTACATCTGTGCATTAATCTTAGGCTCATTTATTGCTTCTTCTAATGTTGGTAGTTCTTCTATGTTTTTAGGCACTGGTATGCCCACATACCTTGTTATCTCGACTGGTTTAGGGATTTCTATAATTTCTTTGACTATCTTTTTTACTGGAACTTCTTTAACAACTTCGATTTCTTTTTCAATATATTTAATTACCTTATTAGGTTTCCTTAGTTTTTTTATAAGAGTGAGTAAAAGTAAATTCATACTTCTAAATATAGATAATCCTGGTTTTTTCTTTGTTGCTTCTATTTGATTTGATACCGCAATTAAAGTTAACAATGGTCCTGAAAAAGCCACTACTCCAGCAAGTGATGTAATGATTAGTAATGCTATAAAATTTATTTGCTCACTACTTAAATCAGCTACTTCATCCACTGAATAAATTCTTTTGGCAAAACTATAAATAAAATCTTGGCCATTCTTATTAATATCTGTTCTGTGCATATTGATGGCCTGCATTAAAGCCAATTTTTCTTTTTGTATTTCAGTCCTCCTATCCCTATTTAAATTTGAGATAGAAATTTTTTCATCCAGTCGGCTGTTTGATTTTTCAAGTAACAAGTTTTTTTTACTTACTAGAAGATTAATTTCATTTTTGTATGATGAAATTTTATCTTGGTCCTGAGGACTGATTGAGCTTAATTTCTGTATTTCATTGTTAATCTTTTTTAGAGAACTTTTATTTAATGCGATACTGTCCCTTATTTCTTTTTGAGTTTGCGTATCTTGCATAGTTATTAGTTTTTTTTCTGTTTGATTATCTTGTCTGATTTGTGCTCTCTCCCAAATAAAAGAACGATCTAGTTCCTTTGTTTCTTTATCTGTTATCAGACTTAATTGATCTTTTAAATTTGTGTTACTCTCATCTCTTAATCTATAAAGCCTGTCATTTTCTTCTTTATAAAAAGACGCTTGTTGTTTCAAAAATATTATTTTTTCTGCTTCAGAAGGAATTTCTAAATCTTGGATAATATTTTTAATAGATCTAATCTGCTTATCTAAGTTTTCCAAGTCTGAGCCCAGGGCATTTTGAGACTGTTGAATGATTTTTTCCTCATTTAAAACTTCAGCACTTAGAATTTCTTGATCAAGCAGAGCAATATTTTTATTAATCTCAAAAATTTTAGTTCTACTTTGATTAACAATATTCTCACGCATAGTTATCGACCTATCTAAACCAGTAGAAATTGATTCAAAGGTAATAAAACAGATGAAAATTAAAAATAAAAAAGCAGTAATCTTAATAAAGAAGTTTTTGGTCAGGATAATGCCCCTAGTAACTGGAATTTTTAACAATTCAGTAAATGCAATAGCAACCCAAACAGCTGATCCAAGAATTACTAAATTCCATTCTTGAATATCTAGATATCCCTTTTGAGCTAATCCATCATATGCTGAAAATGCAAAACTTAGAGCAACAAGCAACCCTAAAAAAACAAAAATAATCTCAAGTGACCAAGCCCAAAGAAGTAGCTTATGCCCAAGATTATTTTTTAAAAGTTTTTTGCCTTTCACAAGCCTAAATTATGTTGAATTTAACTTTTAAGCGATCGATGAGGGACTGTTTTCCAACTAATGAACATTGTTTAAATACAGAAATATTTCTTGGGTCTGCAGATATCATTGCTACTCCATAATCAAATAAAACTTCATTATCCATATAAGCCAATATCATTCTCTGCCTCTGCATTTCACCAGTTACAAATAAATGCCCCAAGAAATCTGAATTTTTGTGGAGGTCCTTTGCATGATAGATTCCTTCAACGCCAGATTTAGTGAGACAAAATTCTAGAATGTGTTTGTCGTATTTGAGAGGATCATTAAGGTGATCCCAGACATTAAGATTCCTGTTGCACGCAACTTTACAAAAATCAAAATTATTTTGAAATGTTTCAGGCAGATCTAAGTAAGACTTAGCATCTTTTTCAATTGCTTTTAGACATAAGTCTCTTTCTACCAAATTAGTTGGGATGAATCTTATGGACCTGGGAGAAGAATTGATTGCAATACCAATTAAATTTTCATCGATTAATTCTTTTGAAAGGTATTGGATAGTTCTACCATCAGCATTTAATGCTAGCTCCCATATTCTTATATTTTTCTTTTGATCAGATCCAATAGACTTTACAAGTTCAGGATATAAGCTTATTACAGACTCCAGAAAAGCATCACTCTCCAGAAGTTCCTTCGAGATATATTTGACAATACTTTCTCCTTTAAGCTTTTTACTCTTTTGCTCTATGAGGCATTTAACAAAATAATCAGATTGAAATAGTTTTGAAGATAAGTTTCCCAAAAAGTTATCTGAGTCAGTATAAAAATTTTCTACTAATTCTTTTTTGGCCTTGGTTTCAATATTCTTATTGCTAAATTTAAAATCAAAATCCGTTTGAATCTCAATCCAGTCTCTTAAATTACTCTTTTCGTTTTCAGTTAAGTTTTTAAATAAATCGTGTTGCATAATTTGCTCCTAAAGTAATTTAAAACTAGATAGATGACAGTTAATGACGAAACTAGATAATGTCTTTAATTTGTACTAAATTAATAATTAAGCATGGATTTAAATAAAGAAAAAATAGAGAAATTTTTTGGCAATAAATCTATTGAATTCAAGCAGAAAATTAGAGATGAGGCTGTTAAGCGAGCTAAACAAACACTAAGAAGAACAGGACGAAAAATTGATGAAATTTCTCTTTCTACTTATGAAGAGATGATTGCTGCTGAAGAAGAAGATATAAAAAAACAAGCAATGAAATGGGGAGCTGCATCAATAATTTTTGGAGGCTTCATGCCATGGTGGTAAATGTTTAATTGGCTCACAAAAATTGGTTTAGGTGCAGTAATAATAGCTAACTGGAGACTGCTTCTTAAAATTGCATTCATCATTATTTGTTACTTTATCTCAGAGAGTATCTTTTCAAGATGGTTAGATCCAACTTTAGGTTTTGAAAGAAATACAAGGCTCTTAATATTAACTATCAATACTATTTTTACAATTTTTTTATTCGTCTGGCTACTGCTTTCATTAAAAAATATTTTATGGATAAATCGCTCAAAGAAAGCCATTGACGTTGATAAATCTTTTACAAACCAACCTGATGAATATAGTGCACTTGAGGATGTAAACCTCACACCAAAACTTAAAGATAAGAAATAGAATGATTGATTTTGAAGATAGCTCCAAATTTGTAAAGTTCAGTCAAGAAATGAAAAAATTACATGAACTTACACTAAAAGCCTTAATCCACTTTGCAAATATTGATAGAGATTATGATGAAAGGGAGAGAAGCATTGTAAAAAATTACGCTGAGAAAAATAACGTAACAGAATATTACGGAGTTTCAGTGTTTGATAACCCTGCAAGATCAAAAGAAGAGTTCTATAAAATTGTAAATAAGCTAAGTAAATTGGAACTAGGCAAAGATTATGTTCTATATAACCTTATGCATCTTTTACATGAAATGGCTGATGCAGACAACTTAATACATGAACAAGAATTAGAGCTCTTAAATTTTATTAAGAGTAAATTAAGTCCTAGAGCACACTCTGGTATCATTTTTGACAAGATTCAAGATGAAATAATAAATCAAGACTATTCTGCTAGAGTCACTGTTCAGGCGTTACCTGGTTTTGGTAAAACAGATACCATTGCTAGAAGAATAATCAAACTATATGAAGAAGACAGATTGAGAGCAGACGAGATTATGTGCGTAAGTTACACTAGAGCTGCTGTCAAGATGATGAAAGAGAGGCTGGCAGAACTATTAAAAAAAGAAAAGAAAAAATTTCCAGCAAGCATAAAAATTTTAACACTTGATAAATATGCAACCGCAAGCAATTTCCAAATGGATGAAAATTATAGTGTCATCAACTATGAATATTCATGGAAGCATTTCTTGGAATTGCTTGAAGATGAAAGCAAATATGATTGGCGGGACTCACACAAGCAACTTAAACATATTTTCTTTGATGAAAGTCAGGATATTACAAATGCAGATAGACAGCCTAGAAGAAAGGCTTGTGAAAAGCTAATAGACTTAGCATCAACAGATTGTGGAATAACTGTTTGTGGCGATACTTTGCAACAAATTTTTGGTTATGCTGCTAAAAATGAAGATGAAAAAATTAGCTTGTTACAAAATTTGGAACAAGATAAAAATATAAAAAGCTTTGAACTTGCAACCAACTATCGATCTAAAAATAGCAAACAATTAGAAATAGTAGAAGACTTGGCCATTGATATCATGAGAATGGATAGTAATGAAATTGAAAATATGGATAACCCTCTCGTAAATATCGCAAGGAGATCAGAGGGTAATCAAATTTTTTATGCTGTAGATAATTCTTTAATTCTATTTAGGCAAAATAAGGAAGTTTTATCAGCTGCGTATAATTTGCAGTCACTAGGGAAAGACTATCGTTTAGGGGTTAAACCAGGAGTTCTTGAAAGTTATTACGAAGGTTGGGTACATAAGTTTTTTAAATATTTCCATGATAATAAATTAGATGATGTTAACAGAACTGAGTTTAGTGAATTCTTCAAATCCTTGCCAGCTAGATATCAATTAAATAAAAATATTGATGGTATTTGGCAACTAATATATAACTTTTGCAGTTCAGGTGAGGATACAGTTTCAATTGAACTTTTTAATGAAAAACTTAAACAATCTTCAAATAAATTAATAGAATTTGTTTCCTCAGACTTTGGCTTCAGAGGCCCGAAGATCTCTACAATTCATTCATCTAAAGGGACGGAGGCAGATATTGTAAACATTGATAATTATATAGAAGATAAAACAATATCAAATGTAGACGAAGCCAAGGTAGCGTATGTAGCAATATCTAGAGCTAAGAAAGAGGTCAAAATATATAATCAATCAAGTCAAAAGCGTTGGAAGAGAAGTGTTAAATTTAAAAGGCATTACTCATGCAGAACTCCAAATCTCAATGATTCAAGGGCAATACTAAATATAGAAGCAGGCATAAAGGGTGATTATGATCCAATTAGTATTGTTTCAAACGAATTAACTTTTTCAGAAGTTGAAAAAACACAAGAATTACTAGAAAAAATTTACGTTGGTAATCAGAATTTTAAAATCTTTGCTCATAGACTAAATTCAAAAAAGCCTTTCAGGATTTTTCTTTCAGATCAAAATGATCAGAGACATAAGCTGGGGAATTTTACAGATGAATTTTCCCTCGCTGTTAATGGCATAACAGATCAGAGTAAAGTTATTCCAAATTCAATGAAGCATCTTTTTTTAATGCCAAATCAAATTAATGATTTACACCTAATGGATATTGGCACCTATAAGCATGCTGGAGATCTAGATGAGCTGCCAATATTGGAGAAATATAAGAAAATTGGATGTTGGTTATATCCAGTGTTCTATTCCTTACAGCCGTTTGTATTTATGCGAAAAAAATGAGTCAGACCAAAGTAAGAGAAATATTAATACAAAGATTTAAAGAGGATCTTATTGGGCCTGTTGGTGGTATTAATGAAGAATTATTCAAAGATCCGGATTACAACTATCACTCTGGAAAACTTTACCCATTAGGAGAGGATGTAAATGAAATAGAAACAGATGATATGAATGAGGGCTTTAGCACAAATTCAACATCACATGATTTTTGTGATGAACAAGTGAAGAAATTTAAGCAAGTTTCATCAATGGGGTTATCATGCATGCTCAACATAAATAATGTTCCGATAATAGATCTTGAAATAAGTTTTGGTTTTTATATTAAAAGCACAATATGGCAGAAAAATAGTGATGGAGAAGAAAAAGAAATAAAGAAATGGGATAGAAAGCAGTTTAAAGGTAATTTTCAATTAAAGTTGGACAAAAAATATGAAAATTTTTCGGGAGATCTTGAATGTGAGGTCTTAAGCCGCTTAGTTGATGAATATCCAGACTATTTCTATTCTTCTGAAATTATTCCTAGATTGCATCTAAAAACAAGATTAATTGATGAAACCAGAACCAGCTTTTCAATCTTTTTTATTAATGGGTCTCGATCAAGTGACGAAAATAAAATTATTCTTTTTCAAACCAAATTATCTGTCAGCTCAAATTCTAAAATTTTTTTAGAACTTAAAGACAAGAAAAATGAAATCTACACAAAAAATTTAACTAAAACTTATTCCACAGGGCACACTGCTTCAACAAAAGAATTCTTTAAAGATGGGGAGATCGAAAATATTTCAACAGCATGGGTTCCAGAATATTTCCATGCTGATATTGATCCAGACGGAAATGAACTAATGCGGGATATTAATTTTTTTGCTGACGAGATGATAGAAATGACAAGCAAAGATCTAATTAATAAATTTAGAGAATTAGTAATTGCTTATAAAAGTTGGCTAGAGAAAGAGATGCCTAAACAACCTTCTAAGTTGCATGAAGAAAGATTTGAAGAGATTAACTTAATTATTAAAAGATTTAATTCATCAATAGATTTCCTTGAGAAAGATGAAAATTCTATAAAAGCTTTTCAATTAGCTAATAAAACTATTTTATTGAGTTCAAAATTTGCAAATTCAGAAAGAAGATTTAAGTGGAGACCTTTCCAAATTGGTTTTTTTCTACTATCAATAGAATCAATTCTCAATAAGAATTGTAAATATAGGGATATTGTTGATCTACTTTGGTTTCCAACTGGTGGAGGAAAAACTGAAGCGTATCTGCTATTGACAGCTACCCTGTTGTTCTATAGAAGGTTTAAAAAGGGTGGCTTAAACCAAGCTGATTCAACAGCCATGTTTACTAGGTACACATTAAGAGCTCTAACTGTCGATCAATTTAATAGATTAGCTACCATGGTAGTTTGTGCAGAATTTATTAGACGCAAGGAATTAGGTCTATCAAAAAATAGTGATGTAATAAATTCTTTTTCAATAGGTTTGTATTTAGGTGGAGGCTCCACACCAAATGTAATAAATGAAACAATTGGCGGTAGCAACTCAAATATAAATAATGATTGGAAGAATATATATACTGAATGTCCTTGTTGTAAAACTAAAATGAAATGGGAATTGCATGGCAAAAACTGGAATCTTACACACCCAATAGATACAAAAGAATGTGAGTTAGCTGACTTACTTAAAATTTATCCAGTAAAAGTAATTGATGAGGAAATATATAAAAACCCACCTTCTGTCTTGATAGGGACAATTGATAAATTTGTTCAAATATTTAGAAAGCCACATTTAGTAAAAAATTTATTTGGCTTAAAAGATGGGCTTGATCCACCAGATTTGATAATTCAAGATGAGCTACACTTAATCTCTGGACCATTAGGTTCGATGTCCGGGGCAATAGAGCATATAATCGATGAATACTCTGATAACCCAAAAGTTATTGCATCTACTGCCACAATTCAAGATGCACCTGAGCAAATTCTAGGTTTATATGAGAGGGATAGTTGTCTTTTTCCTCTTGATTTTACAAATCCTGATGATTCATTCTTCTCTGTAAAAAAGAAGGATTCTACCGGAAGGATTTACATAGGAGTTACAACAGCCACATCAAGATCACCTACTTACCTATTGCAACTTTGTTCAGCTATACAGATGCAATCTATTGAAGATGAAAGGCTTAAAAGTTATAAAGAATTTATTGACCCCTATTCAACTCCAGTTTTTTATTTTAATTCTTTAAGAGAAATTGGTGTTGCTGATGGATTGCTAAAAGATGATGCCATTGCTTCTATGGAGGCATATTCAAGAGAAAGAAGGGAGCCATTAAGAAAAAAAATAGAGTTTGAGGAACTTTCTAGCAATACTGAGTCAAAAGAGATAGTAAATATTCGAGCACGTCTTGAAAAAGAATATGGTAGCCAAGATCATCTTTCCGGATTGTTAGCGACAGTAATGATAAGTGTTGGGCTAGATATATCAAGACTAGGCCTTATGACAATAGTTGGACAACCCAAAACTGTTTCAGAATATATACAGGCTTCAAGTAGGGTTGGAAGAGGAAGTGTGCCTGGTCTAGTTCTGACACTATTTAATGAATTTAAACCTAGAGATAAATCATATTTTGAAACATTTAATTCGTGGAATCAGGATATGTATTCTGAAGTTGAGTCCTCTGGTGTTACTCCATATGCTGCTCGAGCAAGAGAAAAAATACTCCCTGCTCTTTTAGTAGGGTTTGCAATAAAAGAATTGAACCTCTATGAGGCAAGCGATTTCTCTATTACAGAAAGTGATGAAGAAATAATTAAAAAAGATGTAATGCCAAAAATACTTAATCGTATTTCAAAAATTGATAGCTCTGTAAGAAATAATGCAAAGGAAGAATTATTAAAAATTCTTGATATCTGGAGATTTAGAAGGAAAATTCCCTATCTTTGGTCAGATGCTCGACCAGAACATTCTTTACTTATGTCAGCTGAAGCTGCAGTTGCATCTGGAAGAGAAGAATATCTTGTTGAACATCAAGCTTTCTCTGCTCCAAATAGTGCACGAAATGTTGAACCAAGCGTAAATATTGAGGGAAGAATATTTTTAACAAATTCAATCCTGAGTGGGGAAACTGGAGATGGTGGAATATGAATAAAAAAAGAAAATCTTACGCAGGCGAAATAAGAAGATCTCAATATATTTATAGTTATGGTCCTGGTGCAATTGTTAATGTTAAAACTAATAAAGGGACTCTTTCTTTGTGTATGGGTGATTTAAGATCATGGGAATATGATAGAACAGCAAAAAATAGAAAAACCCAACAAGTAATTGATGAAAGAATAATTAGGGCTCTCAAAAAAGACGAATATGGAGAGGCTTTTAGCAATATTACTCACTTTCGATTGCCTCCAGTAGATGATGAAACAGATCGTGGTGAATCAAATCTAGTAGGAACAAACTTTCCGACATGGATGCTCTGTCCAAGCTGCAGAAGTCTTTATAATCTTGCTGACAGAAAACAGTCAAGAGACGCTGAACCAGTAAAAAATAGTTTCAATAAAAAATGTGGGAAATGTAGTACAGTAAAAAAAGATGTAATTCTAGTGCCAACAAGATTTGTAGTTTCTTGTAGCAAGGGGCATCTTGACAGTCTAGATTATAAATTCTGGTTAAATAAATTCGGAATCTACAAAAAAAATAAGAAACCGATTGATCCCAATAAATGTCAACATTTTGGTCTTAAACTTAAACAATCAAAAGGCAGTTTATCTATTCAAGATTTATTAATAACTTGTGATGATTGCGATACATTTGCTAGTTTAGGAGATGTATTTAGGCAAAGTTTTAAATGCAAAGGTGGAAGGCCATGGAAAACGTTTGATAGTCAATATCCTGAAGCTGAAGAATGCGATGAGAAGGCAAAAGTTTTTCAAAGAAATAGCAGATCTTTATGGCAAAGAAAAAGCATCTCTGCTCTAAGTATTCCTCCTTTAGATTATGAACTACCCAAGAAAGTTGGAAATTATGAATTTGATATCTTAAAGGAGAAGGGGGAAGAAGCTTTAACTATAATCTGGAGCAAGATACAAGAGAACTGGGAGGCAGAAACAGGAAAAGAAATACCTTATACAAAAGATGAATTTTGGCAAATTTTTCTTCAAGAACAAAAAAAATATGAAAACTTAAGTTCTGATATATATGAAGATGAATTTAATGTTTTTACATCAGAAAAGATTCAAAAAATTAATGAATTTGAAAAAATAAACAGACCAGTTCCAACAAGCTACTCAAATATTAAATCAATAATAGAAGTTCAAAAATTGAAAGTAGTTGATGCATTAATTGGTTTTACAAGAAATAATGGAAATATTAATTTTTATAACGATTTTAAAACTACAAAATTCTTACCTGCTATAACTATTTTTGGAGAAGGAATTTTTATAAATTTTGACCAGAATTATATTGATAGTTTTCTACAGAAACCTGAATTAGATAAAGAATGGGAATTGTTTAGAGATGATTTTGAACCTAGCGAGAAAAGAAAAACTCTACTTAACACCGTTTCTCACTGTATTCTTAAAGCAACTGCACGCACTTCAGGGTATTCTCTAACTTCTTTAAAACAGAGGTTATATTGTAATGAAAAAATGTCTGGTATCCTCATATATACTTCTTCCTCTGATGCAGAAGGAACATTGGGAGGCCTTTCAAGACTTGCTGAAACTGAAAGAATGCATCACATTTTAGAAATCGCTGAAGAAATATCACGCATATGTTCAAATGATCCTCTTTGTGAGGAAGGGATTTTTTCTTCAGACAATGAAAATAATGGGTCCGTTTGTCACAGCTGCCTTTTAGTTCCTGAAACCTCTTGTGAATTCAATAATGAATATTTAAGCAGAGGTTTGCTTAAAAATTTTTGGTCAGGGTTAAAAAACTAGATGTCTTCTATTTATCCAAGTGAATTACCAAAGGAAATTTTAAATGATCCTTACAGAAGAGCCGAAGTTAAGTTATTTACGGCCCTAAACAACTCAAAACTTTTTTCAACAACTAATATATATTATTCAGCCTCATGGATAAATAAGGGCACAAATAAAAATCGTCAAAGAGATGGGGAATGTGATTTTATTCTTACAGATAAAGACTATGGAATTATTTTCATAGAAGTTAAGGGGGGTGAAATTTCAAAAGATGAGAATAATCAATGGTATTCAGGAAAAAAGGAAATTAAGAATCCTATACAGCAATGCAATAAAAACATGTATTTTTTTATGGATGAATATAAAAGAAGGTGGAAAGATAAACACCTAAATGATAATTACCCATCTTTCTTCTATGATAGTTATGCTTTTTTTCCGGATGTAAATTATAAAAATAAAGAGTATTTAGGCGCAGCTTACGATAAGAGCAAGTTTGGGTTTCGAGATAACTTAGATTCAATTGAAGAGAAAATATTAAGTTTTTTCCTTGAAGGAAGAAAAAATAAAGATCAATTTGAAAAACTTGGGCAAGAATCCCAAGACATTTTTCATGAAATGTTTACAAAACCAATTAATTTTAAACTTAGTTTATTAGACGAAATTAAAGATAATAATTTAGCAATATCAAAACTTACTACAGAACAATATGAAATCTTAGAAGGTTCACATCAGGGGTGGAAGGCTCTTTGGTGTGAAGGGCCCGCTGGTTCAGGCAAAACAATAATTGCAATCAAAAAGTTCTTGAAAGAATATAACAATCTTCAGAATGGCAAACTCTTATTTCTATGCAGAAATAAGCCAATATCTTTAAAAATAAAAAATAAAATCAACTCAGAGATCAATGATAAGGATAAGAATTCATATTATGTAGGAACCTTTGATGGTTTTTGTCAGAAAACTTTAAGTAATCATGGGGCAAATTTAGATTTTGAAAATATGGAAAAATCATATGATCAGGTTTTTGATATTGTCTCTGATGGTAAAACAAAATTCGATGTTGTGATAATAGATGAATCCCAAGATTTTAGCCCGACTTGGTGGACGATCCTTGAAAATCTTAAAACAGATAATACAATTTTCTGGATTTTTGGTGACTCAAACCAAAAGATTTGGAAAAAGAGTAAGCCTGAAATTAGCGAGATAAACCCAACATCTGTATATCTAACTCATATACTTAGAAACTCTAAAACTATTGCTCAGAAAAGTTTACCGTTCTTTGATGGTGGTGGTCATGAATTAACACTTGATGGACCTCTATCAAATAAATTTGAATTAATTAAAACTACAAATTTTACTAAAACGATTTCTGAAATTCATAAAAAACTTATTTTTGAAGGCGTTGAAAATCAATCAATTATAGTTCTTACTTCTGATAATGCACCAGAAGAAAAATTTAAAGGCATTAATTGTTCTTCCATATTCAAATATAAAGGTATGGAGGCAGATTGTGTAATTTTTGTAATTGAAGATTTAAATAAGTATAAGCCTGAACATCTTTATGTTGGCATAACAAGAGCTAAAACATTTCTGAATATATTATGTAGGCCAGAAGATGAAGAAAAAATTAAAAAAATGTTAATTTAATGATTCTATTAAGTTCTTGGACAAGGCTCTAACAACATTAACTGGAACAGCATTTCCTATTTGCTTATAACTTTGTATTTCGCTTTTATTTAATATGTATTCTTCAGGAAAACCCTGTAATCTTGCAGCTTCTCTTGGTGTTAAAAGTCTTGGATTTTTTTTCTTTTGCTCAATTAATATCTCTGATCCATCTTTGTAATATCTTGAAGATATTGTTCTAGTATATTCTGATTCTTCGTTAAAAGAAGAATAGCCAAAACCTTTTCCATTTCTTAAATTTCTTAATTTTCTATCTTTGTGACTTTTCCATAATCTATCAGATATTGTGTATTTCTTATCAACCACATCATCAAGTATATCTGCAACTTTAGTAGGAGATTCAAGCTTCTCTGGAAAGCTAAATTTTGCATTGATGTCTTTTAAGCCTACTATAAAAAATCGCGATCTATTTTGAGGTAAATTAAAATCTTTTGCATTTAGTATTTGTGCATGCAGATTTTCATACTTTAGCTCTCTCAGTGTATTTATTATAACTTTAAGAGTATTTCCCCCATCATGCGATTTAAGTCCTCTAACATTTTCTAGTAAAAAAGCTTTTGGCCTATGATGTTCAAGAATTCTTGCAATTTCAAAAAATAATGTACCCCTTGTATCGTTGAATCCTTTTTTAAGTCCGGCATGTGAAAATGCTTGGCAAGGAAAGCCAGCTAACAATAAATCATGATTAGGAATATCTTTTGCTTCAATTTCTTTGATATCTCCAAAAGGCGGCTCATTGAAATTATCTTTATAAGTTTGCTGTGCATGTTTATCAATTTCTGAGGAAAAGACACAATCTCCTCCTATTTCTTCAAATGGAATTCTCATGCCTCCAATTCCAGCAAACAAATCAATAAATTTAAATTTTTTCACATTGCCAGGTTAGCATATTTATTTTCGTGTCCACCTTGTAAGCCAAAAATTCCATTTACTTTCTTCTAGTTTATGGAATCCATCTTTGCTTGCAGATAGCTTTGCAGCCATAAGTGCAATATCTCGAAGCCTAAAGTCTGATATTAATGAATCAAAGTATGTGACTTCATCCTTAGATGGTTTTTCCGTGAATTTGTCAAATTTAGAAGTAAGCATTTGCTGCATTTGTATTGATACTTCTTCCATATCCAAGTCACATATTTCGCCATAACATTCAAAATAGTAGTGCTTTAAGATAGATGATTCCAAAACTATTTCAGATGCTTCTTCTTCAGATACCACACCATCTTGAAAGCAAATATAAATCACAAAAAGGTTTATTGCTTCAAATGAATTATTTTCTATCTTATTCATATTTCTTAGCGGCTTCTCTTAATCTTTGTTTAATTTTATCTCTTAATTCTATTGGTTCCAGAACCTCAACTTTTTCACCAAAACCAATTATCCAATTTTCTAATTCTAAAGAATTCGGCAATACATCTTCCATAATAATTGAATCGCTGTGCTCATCCAATTTCATTTTTTTAGAAGTTGGAGTTTCTTTTAGAATATAGCCAGCATTCTTGTTAAATTTCAAAACCAATCTTATATCTTGCTCTGAAAGTGAAAAACCTAGTATTTCTTCATGATCTCTTACGTTTTCAGAAGAAAGAGGATTTATTTCGTCAAGTACATCTATTTTTTTAAACCTATTAAGTGGCCAATAAAATCTTTTATTAGCCCCAACATCATGTGAGCCAATTAAATAGAGAAGTCTTCCGCTATGAACTAAACCAATTGGGTATAACTTTTCATATTTTGTGTTCTTGCCTGTCTTCCTGGGGCAGTAAGTTGAAGAAATTGAAGTTCCTGTTAATAAAGCTTTATGTAAATTATTTAAAACATTTTTATTGATGTCTTTATGTTGTAATTGAAATCCTTCATTCTTAATTGAGATTTTATTCTTCCAGTTATCATAATTTGAAGCATAGTTATGTGACAAAACTTGTTCAGCTTCATTGATATATAGATTCAAACTTTCAGCCAATTTAGGCAGAAGCGGATCAAGGTACTCAAAAGCAGTTAAAACAGAAATTGCTTCTTCAGGAGTCATAAGACTCATTTTTGAAACTTGGCGTAGACGATAACCGTAGGGCGGAAATTTTTTAATGTAAGAGATATGTCGGGGAAAGAGTTCAACTAATCTATTCAAATCCCTCTCTACAGATTTCTCGCTTACCTCATAGCCTCTATCAATTACCATTTGGTGTATCTGCTTTCTAGTTCTTTGTACTGAATCCAATAAGTTTAGAAGTAGCAGTCCTCTATCAATGGCAGATTTTGATTCAGTCTTTGGCATAGGTTCGTCTTAAATTGTCCTGCTTGTTATCAATAATTAAATTATCACAAAAAAGGAGAAATAATGAAAAGATTATCGATTAAAAAATTAGAAGACTATCTAGAAAAATTAACCAAAGCTAAGGTTATGGACTCTGTAATGATATGGGGAGCTCCTGGTATAGGAAAGTCTTCAGTTGTATCAAGTGTTGCTAAAAAAAATAAACTTCAATTTATAGATTTAAGGTTAAGTCAGTTAGCACCAACAGATATTAGAGGCCTGCCTGAGCCAAGAGATGGCATATCTTACTGGTGTCCTCCGGAATTTTTACCCAGATCTGGCTCTGGCATATTATTCTTTGACGAAGTAAACATGGCCCCTCCTGCAATCCAAGGCATTGCTCAACAACTAATACTAGATAGAGAAGTTGGTAGTTATAAAGTACCTGATGGTTGGTTCATTTGGGCAGCTGGAAATAGAAAAGAGGACCATGCAGCTGTATTTGATATGCCTGCACCTTTGTCAAATAGATTTTTTCATTTAGAGATCACCTCAGGTCTAGATGAATTCAAAGATTATGCAATTAAAAATGAAATTGATGACAGAATAATATCATTCTTAAATTTTAGACCAAACTTACTACATAAGATTGATAGAAATTCTCCTTCTTGGCCCTCACCAAGACAATGGTTTAAATCTGATAATCTTCTGCAAGCTGGTTTAGATATAGATCCTGCTGTTGGTTGTGCGGCAGCAGCTGAATTTAGAAGTTTCTGTAAAATTTATAAGACATTACCAGATATAGAGAAAATTTTAGACGGTGATACTAAGCCAAGCTTTCCTGAAGACTTATCAGCAAAATATGCCCTTTCTTGTGCATTAGCCTTGAGGTCAAAGACAGATAAGCAAATGACAAATGCATTGCGCTTTCTTGCAAAGAAGGGAACGTCTGAATGGCTCAATCAATGTGCTATAGATATCTTCTCAATTTTAAAAGAAAAAAATCGCTCTCATGAATTAATAAAAGTTTTGCAATCGCAAAAAGAATTACTTGAAGCATCAAAACAAATTTCTAAATTATTGGTAGCTTAATGAATTTTAATGACCTGATTGCTAAGTCTGTAATACAAATTAAGGAATCCAATGAGTTCTTTGGTGCTTTGATGCTATTTTCTGAGTTTAAAAAGTCTGAGCAAATTCCAACAGCTGCTACTGATGGAAAAAAAGTCATGATAAATGAAGATTTTTTTAGATCTTTAAATTCCTCTCAGCAAAATGGTTTGTTGCTACATGAAGTACTGCATATGGCTCTTTTACATGTTCCTAGAAGAGGAAATAGAAATCCCAAAAAATGGAATATAGCTGCAGACTATATTGTGAATGATCTTATCATTCGTAATAGCAAATTTGCTTTACCTGATGGGGCAATTAAATCTAAAAATCGAGAATATTGGGATAAATCTGTTGAATTTATTTATGAAAAACTCAAAGATGAAAAAATTGATGATAACCAATTAGATTTACTAGAAGTTGAATTTAATGATGATAAGCAGGACGAGACTTCAGAAAACTATTGGAAAGATAAAATCAACTTGCTGAAAAATTCATCTTTATATTCGAGTAGTAAAATGCAAGGTTTCATGCCAGCAGGTATTGAAAAAGAAGTTGAGGCAGTTGTTGATCCCGAAGTAGATTGGCGTGCTGCTCTTTGGAAATTTATGTCTAAAACCCCATCTGATTTTGATGATTTAGACCGGAGGTTTGTTTATAAAAAGATTTACTTAGAAGGACTTATGACAGAGAGTGTTATAGCTGATGTCTGCATTGACACTAGTGGCTCCATCTCAGATGTACAGCTTGAACAATTTATGGGTGAGTTAAATGGCATTCTTTCATCCTACCCAAACATTAAAGTTAATCTCTACTATTGTGATACTGAACTATTTGGGCCCTACGAATTAGGTAATAGTTCAAAAATACCAGCTCCTAAAGGTTTTGGGGGGACAAGCTTTGTACCTTTCTTTAATGCGATTGAAAAAAATGAAGTTGGGTTTACTTCAGTAAACAGGGTCGCAGTGTATCTAACAGATGGTTATGGTGATTTTCCAAAAGAATGCTCAATACCTACTTTGTGGCTAGCTACACATGATGCTCTAGAGACCAGTGCATTTCCATTCGGCCAAGTTATAAAGATCAGCAAATAATGCAAGATCTCTTTGAAAAATATCCAAATGGGGTCATATGGGCAAAGCTGAGTTTAGTTGAAAAATTTTATCTAAAACAAAGATTTTTTAATGGAGATGGAAATATGTCGTCGTCTAAAGAAATATCAATGAATTGTAGAGGTCAAATTAAAAAGCTTGGTATTAAAAAAACTTTCTCTCCGACTCATGGAAGAAAATTTACAATTACAATTCCAATAATTCATAATTTTTTACACTCTTTTTATGGCCGTAATTATTATTTAAGTGGAATTGGATCGCAGAAATATTTAAACACACCTGAATTAATAGTTGATACAAATAACTTTGATGAATTATTAGATTTTTGCAATTATTTCCCTCATTTCTTTTACAGGTTTTATGTTGATAAATACATAAATAGTATGACAAAAATTCAAGCTATCAGAATAATGCGAAATCATAGGGCAATATATCGTGTCTTACCTGATAATTTAAAATCTGATAAACAAATTGCTCAAATTGCATTAAGATCAGAAAATTGCATTCTTTTGGCTTTTGCTCCACCCTCTATATTAAATTCAGATCTTTTTTTTCAACTTGCTATATCAAAGTATTTTGATGCCCTTTATTATTTTCCTGAAAATATAATCAAAAAAGCAAAAAATAGAAAATACATCGAATCTCAATTATATAAAGTTAGACTAAAAAAAACTCTCAGCAAGCTTCCAGAACAATTACTTTATGAGTATTTCAAATGTTTGCCTTTTATTGAATGTAATTCCTACCAAAGAATAGGCTGGAGAAGAAGTAAGCCTTTCTCATTAAAATGTCTTCTTAAATATTGCAATAATTATGATAGCTTAAACTCTGCTTTAAATTTTGGTTCTGACAGTTCTAAAAATAAAATTTTAAGGCTTAAGGAATTAGAGAAGCTGGAAGTATATAAAATTAAGGGAGAAAATTTTATAGCTATTATTAGAAATATTTGCCATGGTTTTGATTTCACACTTGCACACAAATTTGATGAAAACAATGAATACAGAAAATTACTAATGTATTTCAATTTAATATTGAACAAATTTGATCTAGTTAGTGATCTTCAAGCACATAACGGTAATCTGAAATCTCACTTTCATAGACTATCTCCCTTTCAGATTGCCTCTTTTGAGTCAGATTTATGCCCAGATCAGAGATTTCAATTGAGAGAAATAGATGAATTTATTTTTGAATTGGGTGACAAAAAATTGAAAAGTTTTAGGGATAATTTTTATATTTTGCATGATGTACCCTTTTGATAATAAAAATTACCAATGAAAGCACCCAATTTTTTTATGATTTCAACATTGGCAGGATTTAGTGAAGATGCAGTTGATTTTAAGTGGGTAAAAAATTCTGCGATTTTTACAAATGCCTTAGAGTTTGATTGCTACATTAGGGCAGTAAATATTCCTTACTTAATAGATAAGCTCACGTTTGAAGAATTAGAGGTGGCAAATAATACTGAACAAAATATCAGACTGGTTAATGAGTTAGCAAATCATCTTGCTACAAATGAGACATACCTCAATAGATTTGAATTAATAGAATATTTAGAACTTGAGATAAGTGATGTTAAAAGTTTAGATAAGCTTATAGATAATGTGCTAAACCATACAATCAATATTTATAAAGATCCTGCTCTTATTCAAAGAGCTCTTGTAGATTTAATGAAAATTTATATTGATGATGAGGAAGAGAGTCGAAATTATTACGGTCTAAATAAGATAAAGAAATTCATTTTAACCAAAGCTCAATTTAAAAATTCTATTTTTTGTAAAAAAATTACAGCACCTTTTAAAGACTGGCTTTATGAGCAATTGGTAAATTATGCAGACAATTGGAAGGACTTCCCAGGAACATCAGATGCCCAAACAACTAATGTAGATTCAAGGTACAGCCCTTTCAGAAGAAGAAAAATTTATGAAGCACTATATTCTGAAAAAATGCCAAGTACTTTAATGTTCAATGTGAATGATCTAAAACAAGCATCTTCTACGAGCTTCTAGTTTTGCCGTAAAGTCTTTTACAATAAAATACCGACTGGAAGTTTTTTAAAAGTCTTCTGTAATCCCTTTTTTTATTAATTGATAAACTACTTTGCTCTAAGACTAAATTAATTTTTCTGGTAAAGTTTCTTCTTTGATTCTGATAGATATGTCTTAAATGCCTATCAGATTGCCTTTTTGTTGCAGCCAATACGAATGGATTAATATCTTTATTGAAATCCTTATGAAAATCTTTAGTTAAAGATTGATAGCTAAAAAATAGCTGGCGAATCTTGTGTGAAGCGAGATATCCTCCATCACTAATAACATAGTTGAATAGATTTTCTTTAGTAGGAGGTGGGGCATAATAATAAAAAAATTCTTCAAGATAATGATCAAAAACACCGAAGAGTATATGCATAATGAGGTAAACATTCATTTCATGTTTTTCAACTATAGGCCGATTTGATTCTCTTATTAGATCGATAAGCTCTTCATATTTTTCAACTTTTAAGTGAATTTCACCCACACCCAAGTAAGAAGGCCTATAGTTCCCTGTATCAGAGGCAAAAAGATCTTCAAGAAAAGACGCAGGAGGACAAAAAGATGCACTGTAGCAGATAGACTTTTCTTTATCTAAGTTAAATAATCCTAGATTCTTTTCACTAATAGCTACTCCAAGTTCATCTATTAAGCTTCCATCTAATCTATCGTCATAACTTAAGCGAAATAAACTACTTAAAACTTCATTATGCCTAAAATTCTCGAGGTCTTGCTCGATACTAAATGCACTATCAGCCTGTTCGAGTTCATCTTTTAGCAATTCTGCATCACAAAAATATAATTTTTTCTTAATAAATTCATTTGTAACTTTAGTTGGAATAGTGAATTTTGAATTTATGAAGCTATATAAAAATGGAAATCTCGTAATGATGTCCTCGATTATTTCTGGGTCTAAACCTTTAGGTAAATGATCAGCATAATCAAGAATGCAAACTGGGCATATTTTTAGAGCTTTGCTATAAAAATTAGGATCACTTTTTTGTTCCTTGGAAGCCAGGAATAAAAAATCGTAAAAACTTTCAGATGCCTTTAGTAATTCTTCATCATCGTAAATAAATTGAAAATTAATTTGCTTCTTTAAGAAGACTTTTTTGAGTGCATTATTTTTTAGTTTTACAAAATAGATTCCTTCAGAATCTCCATAACCAGAGCCACCTAAACAATTAGCTAAAAAAATTACGTCATAATTAAATTGCTTATCACTGGCCGATAAAAACATGGGATCAATACTCCGGTGTCTTTTAATTGCAATTTGTTCGTTGCCAGCCCCAACAAATTTGAATGAGTAATATTGTTTCAGCTTAATTAAATCTTTTTTAAATTTATGGCTAAGCATATATAGATAAATCTAAATTTGGTCTAGTGCTGAGGCTATGGCAAATGGGTTATCAACTTTTTTTCCTCTGGAGTAGAAGGTTCTATCCCTTATATCTTCTGAGCAAACTTTTTTCTCATTGAAAGTTTCCGGATCTACATTGCTCTTTCTCGTAAAATTGAACTGCCAGCCATCTTTAGCTCCGAATCTCCAGCTTGTTATTGCTAGAACTTTGTTATACGCGCTAAACTTTATTTCGTTTCCATGTTTTTTTGAATTTAAAAATTTATAACTATATCTTTTAAAGAATTTTATATAGTCAGTAGTTAAAGATTGTTTCTGGCTGGGTGTATATTTTTCTACCCATTTAATTTCATTTAAATCACCTTCTCCTTTCCAAGATACACGATCTGTCAAACGTCGTTTACATAAACCTGAAGATGCTATAAATGATATTTTTTTACCATTCATTGCTTTAAAAAAATACTTATCTGGTATGTTCCATCCTTTCTGAATTTCTATAAGAATGGCTATGTAATTTCTTATATCAATACCATAAAAATTTAAGCCGTTTGAAGATTTATATCTGCTTTTTCTAATAAGATAATTATCATGTTGAAAAGCTTGGGTGTTAAGAAATACATTTCTTATTTTATTTTTTTTAAATTCAAATATAGCTTTAATATGCTCTGAATCTAATTGAGAAAATAACTCATTTGTTTTTGTACTATCCAACATCTCTAATGCTTGTCTGCTTCTAAATATCTTTGTGGGGAAAAACCCAAGATTTACATCTTCTTTGATAAGTTCTTCAAGGATTTTATTCAGTGAATAATGGCTAGCACTATACTCAAACAACATATCATATTGGTTGTTGAAAGGTATCAAAGAATATTTTCCATCTGGTAATTCAAATTTATCCCAGGTAAATTTTTTATCTACATACTTAACTTTAATATCTTTCCAAAGCTCGTCTGGGATGAAAATTGTGGGATTTGGTAAATTGTCTTTACCTTTTGAAATTATATTTTTTGACATGCATTAATAATGCATTACCCTTTTGACACTTTATGACGAGATAAGGACCTAAAATTACTCTAGTAATTTTGAAGGGTCTTTCTGGGAAACTTCCCAACGTTTTTTTAAGTAATTACAGTTTTCACAAGATCTTGCTGGTTTTGGCATATCTCCATCTAACGTAGCTTTAGCATTTAAGACTGCCTCTTCCACCCAACTGTTATCGCATTCTAATTTAACCAGATGCAAATCAAAGGTTAGTTGTTGATTAAACATAGGTTCGTGTTTTTTGCCGTTGTAGTAAACCAAGTAACCTTCAGAAGCTACATTAAAGCCATTCTTTTCTAGCAACCATTGGTACATCTCAAGCTGTCTTTGATAACCTTTGGCGTATTCCCATTTGGAATAGGTATCTTCCCAGTCAAAAACATTCTTAGAAGTAGACTTCACATCAATCACTATTAAATCACCATTAGGT
>MDTB01002936.1_pt1 | contig 22842 bp, 34 predicted proteins | sample 811161 | NCBI WGS metagenome assembly MDTB01 (sample SAMN05326650, study PRJNA326480) | marine metagenome | isolation source: seawater | place: Mediterranean Sea | collected 2009 | reverse complement strand
TTTGGAAATAATTGTAGATAGACTAAAACGTGAATTCTCTGTTGAAGCAAATGTAGGTAAACCGCAAGTAGCATATAGGGAAACCATCAGAACTCCTATAGAGCAAGAAGCTAAATATATCAAACAAAGTGGTGGTCGTGGACAATATGGTCATGTTTGGTTGAAACTTGAACCACAAGAATCTGGCAAAGGGTTTGAATTTGTAAATGCAATTGTTGGTGGTGCTATCCCTCGAGAATTTATTAACCCAGTAGAAAAAGGTATTGTAGAACAAATGGAAAATGGTGTTATTGGAGGATTCCCAGTAGTAGATGTGAAAGTTACTTTGTATGATGGTTCGTTCCATGACGTTGACTCAAGTGAAGTAGCATTTAAGGTAGCAGGATCACAGGCTTTTAAAGAAGGAGCCAAAAAGGCAAAACCAGTAATTCTTGAACCCGTCATGTCTGTAGAGGCAGTTACACCTAAGGACTACCTTGGCGATGTTACAGGAGATTTGAATAGAAGAAGAGGTATAGTTTTGGGAATGGAAGACACGGTTATGGGTAATATAGTTAAAGCAGAAGTCCCATTATCAGAAATGTTTGGATATTCAACTTCACTAAGATCAATGTCACAAGGAAGAGCAACTTATACAATGGAATTTACAAAATATGCTGAGCTTCCATCTAACGTTGCAGAAGCATTAATTCAGCAGGCATCATAATGGTTACTAAGAAAGAAAAAGTAGATAAAGAAAAAGTTACAACAACTAAAAAGAAAGTGTCTTCTGCCAAGAAGAAAGTATCTGCAACTAAAAAGACAGCTGTAAAGGCTAAGACTGTCAAAACTACTTCTAAGAAAAAAGTAGCTGCTCCTAAAAAAACTTCTAATAAAATTGAAAAATCTACCAAGAAAACAACTGATACCAAGAAATCGAACACACAAACAATAAGAATCAGATTAAAGACTTTTGACCATAAGTTAATTGATATATCCGCAAAGGAGATTGTTGAAACAGCTAAAAGAACTGGTGCGAGAGTGTTAGGACCTATTCCTCTACCTACAAGAAAAGAGAGATTTACTATATTAGTATCTCCTCATGTAGATAAGGATGCTAGAGACCAATATGAGATAAGAACCCACAAAAGACTGATGGATATCGTGGAACCGACAGACAAAACAGTTGATGCTTTAATGAAGCTGGATCTGGCTGCTGGCGTGGATGTACAAATCGAATTAAATTAGTATTTTTCTTTAAAAATCATACATAAATTGCTGAATATATGTTAAGATTCAGCACATTTTACTTATAAAACTGTAATATAACTAACTTTATCATTTTGAGGACAATAAAATGAGTTTAGGTATGATAGGCCAAAAGGCTGGAATGACTAGAATTTTTGATAGCTCGGGCATATCCGTGCCAGTTACAGCAATAAGTGTTACCCCAAATCAAATCACACAAATTAAAACTACTGATTCAGATGGCTATAAGGCTGTACAAGTATCATATGGAGTTAAAAAAGAATCAAAAATAAATAAGGCTATTTTAGGTCACTATAAAAAATCATCTGTTAGTCCTGGCAAAGGATTGATGGAGTTTAGGTTAAATGATAAAGAGATTGATGGTCTAGAGGTTGGAAAATCAATCGACTTGAGCCTATTCAAAGAAGGCGAACATGTCGATATTACAGGAACAACACTTGGCAAAGGTTTTCAAGGTGGTGTAAAAAGACATCATTTTAAAACTCAAGATGCAACGCATGGTAACTCTCTATCTCATCGTGCACTAGGCTCTACAGGACAGTGTCAAGATCCTGGGAGAGTATTTAAAGGTAAAAAAATGGCTGGCCAGTTAGGAAATGTTCGCAATACAATTCAAAACTTAGTTATAGTAAAAATTTTATTAGATGAAAACACAATTTTAGTTAAAGGCTCTGTCCCCGGTCATGATGGATCAGATGTAATTATCAAGCCTACAAGAAAAAAATATACTCCAAAAGAAATATTGACAAAGGAAGAAGCTAAGCAAGAAGTAGAAACTAAAACCAAAGAGGTTGATCCAAAAGAGGATGTCAAGACAGAAGAAGTTAAAGATATGACACCTGAAACGCCAGAAGAAGGTAAAGAGTAATAAAATGCCTGCGATTGATCTTAAAAAAATATTTAACAGAGAATTTAATCAGTCGCTTGTTCATCAAGTTGCCACAGACTATATGTCTAATCAACGGTCAGGAACTAAAGCACAAAAAAATAGATCTGATGTAAGTGGAGGCGGAGCTAAACCAAGACCTCAAAAAGGATCGGGCAGAGCAAGAGCAGGGACCACAAGAGGCCCTATTTGGAGAAGTGGAGGAGTTACTTTTGCTGCATCTCCAAAAAATTATAATAAAAAAATTAATAAAAAAATGTATAAGAATGCAATGAACTGCATTTTTTCTGAACTAGTAAGGAAAGATAGGATGATATGTGTTGAGGATTTTAATGTTACAGAACCGAAAACTAAAGCATTTATATCAGAGCTTAATAAATTAAAAATTGAAAATAGTTTATTAATTGTTCATGAAGATAAGATAAATGTTTTTCTAGCTGGTAGAAATTTGAAAAATGTTGAAATAGTTAGTCCACTGGGTGTGAATCCATATAATCTTATGAAATATGATAATGTCATCATAGATTCTAAAGTAATTGATAAAGTGCAAGGTATCACATCATGAATGATGAAAGATTAATGAATATAATAGTTTCTCCAAGGGTTTCTGAAAAAGCTACAATCAAAGCAGATTCTGAAAATCAACATGTATTTTCGGTCTTAAAAGATGCGAATAAGCTTGAAGTTAAAAAAGCGGTTGAAAAAATGTTTGAGGTTAAAGTCAAGGAAGTCCGAATACTAAATGTATCTGGTAAACTGAAACGTGTTGGAAGAAAATATGGTAAAACAAAAGATTGGAAAAAAGCATATGTCAGACTCAAAGATGGATTTGACATAAGTTATGGCGAATCAGAGGCTCAATAATGGCATTAATAAGATCAAAACCAACTTCACCGGGAAGAAGATTTAGAGTTAAAGTAACTAACCCCGATCTTCATAAAGGCAAACCTTGTGAATCATTGATAGCAAAACTTAGTAAAACTGGTGGTAGAAATAACAAAGGTAGAATAACCACTCGTCATATTGGCGGCGGACATAAAAGAAGTTATAGAATAATAGACTTTAAGAGAGATAAAGATAACATTGCGGCTAAAGTTGAGAGACTTGAGTACGATCCAAATAGAAATGCTAACATTGCTCTTTTGTTATATATAGATGGTGAACGTAGATATATAATAGCGCCAAAAAATTTAAAAAAAGGTGATTCTGTTATGTCAGGCAAGGATTCTGATATCGCAGTTGGTAATTCCTTGCCAATGGAAAACATACCTGTCGGAACACAAGTGCACTGTATTGAAATGAAGCCAGGCAAAGGAGCTCAGATTGCAAGAAGTGCTGGTACTGTTGCTCAGATTGCAGCAATTGATGGAGAATATGTAACTGTGAAATTAAGATCAGGTGAAATGAGAAAAATTTTTTCTAAGTGTAAGGCAACTATTGGTGAAGTTGGAAACAGTGAGTATAGTCTCCAGTCACATGGTAAAGCTGGCGCTAAGAGATGGCTAGGGGTAAGACCAACAGTTCGAGGAGTAGCAATGAATCCAATCGATCACCCTCATGGTGGTGGAGAAGGAAAAACATCAGGAGGAAGACATCCTGTTTCTCCATGGGGCACACCAACTAAAGGTTATAAGACAAGATCAAACAAAAGAACAAATAATATGATAGTTAGAAGAAGATCTAGCAAAAAAAGGAAATAGTTATGACAAGATCACTTAAAAAAGGCCCATTTATTGATTACCACCTGCAATCGAAAGTTGATAATGCAGTTGAAAATAATGATAAAAAACCTATCAAAACTTGGTCAAGAAGATCAGTTATTTCACCTGACATGGTCGGCCTAACCATAGGAGTGCACAATGGTAAACAGCACGTTCCTGTCTATGTAAGTGAGAATATGGTTGGACATAAATTAGGTGAGTTTTCGCCAACAAGAGTTTTTAAAGGACATTCGGGAGATAGGAAGGCTAAAGCCAAATAAGTATTATGGACACACGTGCAATTTTAAAATATCAAAGAATATCTGCTCAAAAGTGTAGATTAGTGGCTAATGCGGTTAGAGGCTTAAAAGTTGATAAGGCGCTGGAGTTTCTACAATTTAATAATAAAAAAGCTTCTGGATTAATACTTAAAGTTCTAGAATCTGCAGTCGCAAATGCTGAAAATAATAATTCTCAAGATATCGATGATTTGATTGTCAAGAATGTTTTAATAGATGAAGGGCCAACAGGCAAAAGACACATGCCCAGGGCACGAGGTCGAGTAAATGAAATTTTAAAAAGAAGCAGTCACATAACAGTAATTGTTTCTGATGGAAAAGAGGTTTAGTTATGGGACAAAAAGTTCATCCAACTGGTATTAGACTTGGTATTTCTACAGATTGGAATTCCAAGTGGTATGCAAATGCTAGGGAATTTCCTAAATTTCTAATGGAAGATATAAAAGTACGAGATTATTTGCGTAAAGAATTAAAACAAGCATCTGTAAGTAGAATATTAATTGAACGACCTACCAAAGAAGCTGTGGTATCAGTTTTTTCATCACGACCAGGTATTGTGATAGGAAAAAAAGGTGAGGATATAGAAAAGTATAGAGCAGCTATTTCTAAAATAATAGGCTTGCCAATTAGTAAAATAAAACTTAATGTTGTTGAAATAAGAAAGCCTGAATTAGATTCACAGCTCGTATCAGAGGGTATTGCCCAACAGCTAGAGAGAAGAATTATGTACCGAAGAGCTATGAAACGTGCAGTTACTAACACTATGAGATTAGGCGCATTGGGCATAAAGGTAAATGTCGCGGGAAGACTAAATGGAGCAGAGATAGCTAGAAGTGAATGGTATAGAGAAGGAAGAGTTCCATTGCATACATTAAAAGCAAACATTGATTATGGTTTCTCTGAAGCCCTAACCACATATGGGATTATAGGAATTAAAGTATGGATATATCATGATGATGAAAATAATGATGATAAAATATCTAATAAAAAAATATCAAAGAAAAATAATGGTGGTGGTTAAAAATGTTACAGCCAAAAAAAACTAAATATAGAAAGCAACAAAAAGGTAAACTTAGAGGCTTTGCTACATCTGGCGCAAAAGTTAGTTTTGGTGAATTTGGTTTAAAAGCTACAACGAGAGGCAGAGTTACTGCAAGACAGATTGAAGCGGCTAGGAGAGCTATGACTAGACATATTAAACGTGGCGGAAAAGTTTGGATAAGAATATTCCCTGATGTGCCAATAACTAAAAAACCTGTTGAAGTTAGAATGGGGAAAGGAAAAGGTAATGTTGAGTATTGGGTAGCTAAGATCCAACCGGGGAAAGTACTATATGAAATGGAAGGAGTATCAGAGGAAGTTGCAAGAGAAGCATTTAGATTGGCGGCCGCAAAACTTCCAATAATCACTACTTTTGTATCAAGGGCTATAATGTAATGAAAACTGAAGAATATAGAAAAAAAACTAATGATGAATTGAAGCTTGAGCTTAATGAGCTTATTAAAGAGAGATTTAATTTGAGAATACAGAGAGGATCTGGATTGAATCCTAAACCTCACTTATTCGCTATAAATAAGAAAAATATTGCAAGAATTAAAACAATATTAAATGAGATGAAATAGATGGAAAAAAAGAAAGTTAAAACAATACTGGCAAAAGTACTTAGCAATAAGATGGATAAGTCTGCAACCGTCATTGTTGAGAGACAGATTAAACATCCAGTGAATGGTAAGTTCATAAAAAGAACAAGCAAATATCATATACATGATGAAAACAATGAATGTGAAGTAGGACAACAAGTTCTTATACAACAGTGTAGGCCAGTTTCTAAATCAAAGTTTTGGACCTTATCTAAAGAAGAGAAATAAAGAAAATGATACAAATGCAAACAACATTACAATCAGCAGATAACAGTGGAGCTAAAAAATTAATGTGTATTAAAGTTTTAGGTGGCTCTCATAGACGATTTGCAACTATTGGAGATGTTATAAAAGTAGCTATAAAAGATGCAATGCCAAAAGGTAAGGTCAAGAAAGGCGAAGTTTACAATGCTGTAATAGTTAGAACTAAAAAGGGTATCAGGAGATCAGATGGCTCATCTATAAGGTTTGATAGTAATGCTGTGGTCCTATTAGATAATAAACTAGAACCTTTAGGAACACGTATATTCGGTCCGGTGACTAGAGAATTAAGAGCGCTAACATTTATGAAAATAATATCATTAGCACCAGAGGTGTTGTAGGAAAGTTTTATGAAGAAATTAAAGAAAGGTGATTCTATTATAGTTATTGCGGGAAAAGATAAAGGCAAGAAAGGCGAGATATTAAGAGTAATAGAGCCTGATAAGCTTGTTGTCTCAAGTATAAATCTTGCGAAAAAACATGTTAAGCCAAATCCAAACAAAGGAGAAAGTGGAGGAATTATAGAAAAGGAAATGCCTATTCATATATCCAATGTGATGATGTTGAATCCAATATCTAAAAAAGGAGATCGTATTGGTTTTAAAAGTTTAGAGGATGGAAAAAAAGTTAGAGTATATAAGTCTAATAAAGAGGTTGTAGATATTTAGAATGAACACATATAACGAATATTATAAAGAGAATATCGTTCCAGCATTAATGGAGAGCTTAAAGGTTAAGTCTCCAATGGATGTGCCTAGATTAAAAAAAATTACATTAAATATGGGTCTTGGATCTGCTGTGAGTGATAAAAAAGTTTTGGAGTCAGCGCAGGCGGAACTATCACAAATAACTGGACAAAAAGCAGTCCTAACATATGCAAAAAAGTCGATAGCAAATTTCAAACTTAGAGAAGGAATGCCTATTGGATGCAAAGTTACACTAAGAAAAGAAAAGATGTATGATTTTTTTGAAAAATTGATAAAAATATCCCTACCTAGAACAAGAGACTTTAGAGGTTTAAACCCAAATTCATTCGATGGGCGAGGTAATTATACACTTGGCGTGAAAGAACATATTATCTTTCCTGAAATAGATTTTGATAAAATAGATCGCATTAAGGGTTTAGATATAACTATCACAACAACCGCAAAAAATAATCAGGAGGCAATGGAATTATTTAAACAATTTAATTTTCCATTTAAATAAATATGGCTAAACTATCAATCATACAAAGAGAAAAAAAACGAGAAACATTAGTGTTAAAGTATGCTCAAAAAAGACAAGAGCTGAAAGAGAAATTAAAAAATCCAGGATTAGAAATGGATGAGATTATGTTGCTTAGAAAAAAACTACAAAAACTTCCATTGAATTCAGCGCCTAATAGACTTAGAAATAGATGTTCTCTTACAGGAAGACCCAGAGGTGTATATAGAAAATTCGGTTTAGGAAGATCAAAGCTAAGAAAAGCAGCGATGAGAGGAGATATCCCTGGTTTAACAAAAGCAAGTTGGTAGAAAAAATTATGAGCATGAGTGATACAATAGCAGACTTACTAACGAGAATAAGGAATGCGCAGAGAGCTGAGAAAGCCACTGTGGTTATACCTTTTTCTAAAATGAAACATTCAATCTGTAAAGTTTTAGAAGATGAAGGTTATATTGAATCGACTGAAATTTCTGGAGAAGTTAAAAAGAATTTAATGGTTATGTTGAAATATTATGAAGGTAAACCTGTAATAGAGAATATTAAACGTGTTAGTAAGCCAGGTTTAAGAATATTTAAATCATCTAAAGAGGTACCTACCGTTAAAAATGGCCTAGGGATTTGTATTGTCTCAACATCACATGGTGTTATGACGGACAAGGAAGCTAGAGAAAAAAACTATGGAGGAGAGATAATCTGTTTTGTCTCATAACTTATTATAATGTCAAAAATTGCAAGAAAGTCTATAATTATTCCTGAAAATGCAAAATTTTCGATGAATGATAATATCATCGATATAGAGGGACCTATGGGTAAACTGTCCTTCACAAAACATCAAAATATTTCCATAGATCAAGAGGAAGGGTCAATTTTAATTAAATCAAATAATGAAGAACAAATAGCTTTATCCGGTACAACAAGAGCAATCATATTTAATATGGTATATGGAGTAACTAAAGGTTGGGTAAAAAAATTGAAGATGATTGGTGTTGGTTATAGAGCCAAAGCTGATGCTAAAAATTTAGAGATAACAGTTGGGTTTTCGCATCCGGTAAAATATCCTATACCTGAAGGCTTAAAGATAGAAACACCATCACAAACTGAAATAACAATAAGTGGTGTTGATAAGCAAAAAGTCGGACAAGCTGCAGCAGAAATAAGATCCTATAGGCCTCCGGAGCCATACAAAGGAAAGGGTATTAGGTATGAAGATGAAGAAGTTATAAAAAAAGAGGCTAAAAAGAAATGATCCGTGTAAACCGAGATAGAAAAAATTCGCGTTTAAGACGTGCAAGAAAGACAAGAATGAGAATTAGTGAATCTAACTCATATAGATTAAGTGTATATAGATCTATAAAACATATTTATTTGCAATTGTTGAATTCTAATGGCAGCAAAGTTTTGACTACTATTTCAACTAATCAAAAAGATGTTAGAAAGAAAGCTACATCAAACAATATTGAGTCATCAAAAATAATAGGTGAATTAATGGCAAAATATATTAAAAAAGAAAAGATTGAAAAAGTTGCTTTCGATAGGTCAGGTTACAAATATCATGGGAAAATCAAGGCACTGGCTGATTCTATACGAGAAAATGGAGTAAAAATATAATGGCATATGATGATAAAAAGTCAGATTACATAGAAAAACTAGTATCTGTGAACCGAACGGCCAAAGTAGTCAAAGGTGGAAGACAGTTTGGTTTTACTGCACTTACTGTTGTTGGTGATGGTAATGGTAGAGTGGGGTACGGTTATGGCAAAGCAAAAGAAGTACCTATGGCAATACAAAAGGCAATGGAAAAAGCTAAAAAAAGTATGATATCAGTGGCACTAAAGAACGGAACACTTCATCATACAGTCACACATGCTCATGGGTCTGCAAAAGTATTCATGCAGCCGGCTGGAGAGGGAACAGGTGTTATAGCAGGTGGAGCGATGAGGGCAGTGTTTGAAGCTACAGGAATTCATAATGTTTTAGCAAAGAGCATTGGTTCAACTAATCCAATCAATGTGGTTAAAGCAACTGTCAAAGGACTAGAATCCATGTTTTACCCAGCATATGTGGCTGCAAAACGCGGTAAAAAAACAAGCGAGTTATAATATGGTTAGTAAAGGTAAAAAAACAATAGTTGTCAAACAAACTAAAAGCCTAATTGGTAGTACACAGAAACAGATATCATCAATGAAAGGTTTGGGCTTGAGAAAGATAAGCCATCAAGTGACTTTAGTTGATACGCCCGAAATCAGAGGGATGATTAAAGTTGTTAGACATATGGTAGAAATCACTAATTAACAAGGTAATAAAATGAGTAGCTTATTAAATGAACTAAAACCAAACATAGGAAGCAAGGCTAACAAAAAAAGAGTTGGTAGAGGTGGTGCTTCAGGAACAGGTAAAACTTGTGGAAGAGGCCATAAAGGACAGAAATCTAGAACGGGTGGTACTATTCAGGTGGGTTTCGAAGGTGGTCAAATGCCTCTACAAAGAAGACTTCCAAAAGTTGGTTTTAGCTCACGAGTGAACAATTACTCAGCTGAAATCAAATACGATCGTCTTGAGAAAATAAAAGAAGATGAGGTTACCATCGAACTACTTAAAAAGTATAAATTGATTAAATCAAAAACAAAAAAAGTAAAGGTAATTGGCCCGTGCACTATTAAAAGCAAAAAAGTAATTAAAGATATGTCATGCACAAAATCAGTTATAGAACATTTGAAAAAGTAAAGAATTATGTCAAGAACAGCAAATAATATGACAAGTGGACTAGGTGGATTGACAAAATCAGCCGAATTGAGACAACGAATCTTTTTTGTTGTTTTCGCCTTAATAGTATTTAGGCTTGGTAGTTTCATCACTTTACCAGGTATTGATCCGTCAGTAATGAAATTTCTTTTCGAACAACAAAGAGGCAGCATACTTGATATGTTTAATATGTTTTCTGGTGGTTCTCTTGAGAGAATGTCAATTTTCGCGCTTGGTGTTATGCCATACATCTCAGCATCAATCATAATACAAATGATGACGCATGTTTATGCTCCACTCATCCAGTTAAGGAAAGAAGGAGAAAGGGGAAGAAAAAAAATTACTAAATATACAAGATACTTTACGGTTTTATTAGCTTTTATGCAGTCTTTTGGTGTAGCCAATGCTCTACAAAATCAAAACTCCTCTTCAACTACTTTAGTTCTTGATCCTGGATTTGCATTTATCACTATTGGCGTCGTGACTCTTGTTACCGGCACTATGTTCTTGGTTTGGTTAGGTGAGCAAATTACAGAAAGAGGTATTGGTAATGGAATTTCAATAATAATTTTTGCAGGAATAGTAGCAGGTTTGCCATCAGCAATTGGAAATACAATAGATCTTGCAAGAAATGGTGAATTACAAGGTTTTACTGTGATCTTAATATTTTTACTTGTTATTTTGATTACTGCATTTGTAATTTTTATCGAAAGAGGTCAGAGAAAAATACCAATAAATTATGCAAGAAAAATGCAAGGTCGTAAAATGTATGCTGCACAAAGTTCACATCTTCCTTTAAAAATAAATATGGCAGGTGTTATTCCACCAATTTTTGCATCAGCAATAATTCTTTTTCCTGCAACTATTGCTAGCTGGAGTGGAACGGGTACTGAAGGAGGATTAGTTCAAAACATTGCATTGTCTCTCTCTCCAGGACAACCACTTTATATATTGTTATATTCATTCGCTATTATATTTTTCTGCTACTTTTACACTGCACTTGTTTTTAATGCAAGAGAAACAGCAGATAATCTTAAGAAAACTGGAGCTTTTATTCCCGGTATAAGACCTGGAGAGCAAACAGCACAATATATTGATGATATTACAACTAAACTTACAACCGTTGGTGCCATTTATATAACAACTGTCTGTCTGTTACCTGAGTTCTTAATTTTATATTTTAATGTACCTTTTTATTTTGGTGGCACATCCTTATTAATTGTTGTGATTGTAGTTATGGACCTGATGGCTCAAATTCAGTCACATTTATTGTCACATCAATATGAAGGTATGATGAAAAAGGCTAATTTAAAGGGTATTGGCGGAGGAATGAGGTAAATAATATGAAAGTAAGAGCATCAGTGAAGAAGTTATGTAGAAACTGCCGTGTAATAAGAAGAAACAGAGTTGTCAGGATTATTTGTAAAGATCCTAGGCATAAGCAGAGACAAGGTTAAATAGGTTGTATTAAATGCAAATGAAATATAAAATCATCGTTCGAGAGATAATAAATGGCTAGAATTGCAGGAATAAACTTACCAAATGGGAAACATATATGGATTGCTTTAACTGCAATTTACGGGATAGGTCCAACCAGAGCAAATCAAATTTGTTCAGACTCAGGGGTTGATAGAACAAAAAAAGTTAAAGATTTAGACGAAAAAGATCTAGAAGTGCTCAGGAATTTCGTAGAGAAATATCAATTAGAAGGAGATCTAAGAAGGGAGAACACTATAAACATTAAAAGGTTGATGGATATAGGCTCATATAGAGGAATTAGGCATCGTAAAGGATTGCCATTAAGAGGGCAAAAAACTAAAAATAATAGTAGAACTAGAAAAGGACCAAGAAAATTATTAAAGGCAAAATAACATGGTAGCAACAAAACCAAAAAAGAAAAAAGAAAAAAGAATAGTTAATGAAGGTGTAGCTCATATATATGCTTCATTTAATAATACTATTGTGACAATAACAGATAAACAAGGTAATACTCTATCTTGGGCTACATCGGGTGGTTCTGGATTTAGAGGGTCTAGAAAAAGTACGCCTTTTGCCGCTCAAATAGCAGCAGAAAAAGCTGGCATCAAGGCAGCTGAGTTTGGAGTCAAAAGCCTCGAGGTTTTGGTAAAAGGCCCTGGACCAGGAAGGGATTCTGCAGTTCGAGCATTGAATAGTTCTGGATATAAGATTACTAATATAACTGATATAACTCCGCTTCCTCATAATGGGTGTAGGCCACCAAAAAAAAGGAGGGTATAGTTTATGGCTAAATTCACTGGATCAAAATGTAAATTAATGAGAAGAGAAGGAACAGATCTATATCTAAAATCTGGCTCTAGATCTCTAGATTCTAAATGTAATCTAGAAAAGAAACCGGGTCAAACTGGTGAGGGAAGAAGAGCAAAAAATTCTGATTATTCATTACAATTAAGAGAAAAACAAAAAGTTAAAAGAATTTATGGTGTGTTAGAAAAGCAATTTAGAAACTATTATAAAAAAGCTGCTAGTAAAAAAGGATCAACAGGTGAAAATTTACTTAATATGTTAGAATCTAGACTTGATAATGTTGTATATAGGCTTGGGTTCGGCTCTACAAGGTCAGAATCAAGACAGCTTGTGAATCATAAAAATATACAAGTGAATGGCAATATCGTTAATATTGCATCATATCAAGTAAATCCTACAGATAAAATTTCTGTTAGAGATAATAAAAAAGATCAACTTAGGATTAAATTAGCTATTAGTTTAGCAGAAACAAGAGGCTTTAATGACTGGGTTGAAGTAGACACAAAAAACTTAAAGGGAACATTCATAAGAAATCCAGAAAGAAAAGAATTGCCTTCTGAAATAAATGAATCGTTAATCGTAGAATTATACTCAAAATAGGTGACACATGAATAAGAATGACTTTCTAAAACCAAAACTTGTTGATATTGAAATGTTGAATGCATCTCATGCAAAAATAACAATCGAGCCTCTTGAGAGAGGTTTTGGACATACGCTTGGTAATGCTTTAAGGAGAGTTCTATTATCGTCACTTCCGGGAAGCGCTGTTACTGAGGTTACTATTGAAAATATATTACATGAATATAGTACCATTGAAGGTGTACAAGAAGATGTACTAGAAATATTACTTAATATAAAGAAACTAGCTTTAGTTCTTCATGATAAAGAAACTATAGATATAACTCTAAGAAAAAAAGGGTCTGGGCCTGTACTAGCATCTGATATAACATCAAATCCAGATCTAGAGATTAAAAATCCTGATTTTTGTCTAGCAAATATTACTAATGAAAAAACTGAGCTTGTGATAAATATGACTGTATCTAAAGGCAGAGGCTATCAACAGGCACAAAAAAGAAAGTTTAATGAACAAGAAGATCTTGGAATTGGAAAAATGCAATTAGATGCATCTTTTAGTCCAGTTATTCAAGTTACATATAATGTTGATACAGCTAGAGTTAAACAAAGAACAGACTTAGACAAGTTAATTATTGACCTAAAAACGAATGCTACAATAGAGCCTGAAGATGCTATTAGAAAAGCTGGTCAAATATTAAGAGATCAGCTCGAAGTCTTTACATATTTAGAAATTAAAGAGGAGACTGTTGAGGATGATGATGGGCCACAAATTGACCCAGTGCTACTAAGACCTGTTGATGATTTAGAGTTAACAGTAAGGTCTGCTAATTGCCTTAAAGCTGAGAATATATATTATATAGGTGATTTAGTTCAAAGAAGCGAAAATGAATTGCTCAAGACGCCAAATTTAGGCAAGAAATCATTAACTGAAATTAAAGATGTCTTGGCTACTCATAGTTTATCTTTAGGAATAAAGCTAGAAGATTGGCCACCAAAAACAATGGAAAAAAGGATATGAGACATAGAAAAAGTGGACGTCAGCTAAATAGAAATTCATCTCATAGAAAAGCATTGATGAAAAATCTCACATTATCTTTATTTGAGTATGAAAAAATTACGACATCTCTCCCAAAAGCTAAAGAGCTGAGAAGAGTTGCAGAACCTCTTATAACATTAGCAAAGGAAGATACTCTAATTCGAAGAAGGCTTGCTTATTCTAAAATAAGAAGTAAAAAATTAGTTAAAAAACTATTCGAAGATTTAGGACCTAGATTTAAAAATAGACCAGGTGGTTACCTTAGAATCCTGAAGGCCGGGTACAATATGGGCGATGCTTCACCTCAAGCATACATAGAACTGACAGACTGATAATATTAATTAAGTTTCTTATTTAAAAAAACACCTGTGTAAGAATTTTTATTTTTTGCAACATCTTCAGGCGTTCCCTCTGAGATTATTTTTCCTCCGCCAGAACCTCCTTCTGGACCCATATCTATAATCCAGTCAGCAGTTTTTATTACCTCTAAATTATGTTCAATTACAATTAATGTATTTCCTCTATTTTTCAACTTATTAAGAACCTGTAAAAGTTTAGCAACATCGTGAAAGTGAAGGCCAGTAGTTGGTTCATCTAGAACATATAATGTTTTTCCTGTGTCTCTTCTTATTAATTCCTTTGCTAATTTTATTCTCTGTGCTTCCCCGCCCGATAACGTAGTTGCATTTTGACCAAGTTTTATATATGAGAGACCAACCTCATTCAATATTTCCAACTTTTTACTAATTATTGGAATATTTTTAAAGAAATCTAGAGCCTGTCCTACAGTAAAATTTAGAACATCATTAATATTTTTTCCTTTGAACAGTATTTCTAATGTTTGAGGATTATACCTCTGACCATCACATTTATCACACTTGACATATACATCTGATAAAAAATGCATTTCAACTTTAATTACCCCGTCTCCCTCGCAAGACTCACATCTTCCACCTTTAACATTAAAACTGAATCGGCCTGTCTTATAACCTCTTGATTTAGCTTCCGGTGTTTGAGCAAATAAATCCCTGATATGTGTAAATATGCCTGTGTATGTTGCTGGGTTGGATCTTGGTGTTCTTCCAATTGGGCTTTGATCAATTTCAATTATCTTATCAATGTTTTCAAGACCATCAACCTTCTGACAGGCCACCTGAGAATTGTCTCTCTCTAAGAAATTATTATATATGTATTCAAATAGCACATTGTTTATTAGGCTTGACTTGCCTGATCCTGACACTCCTGTTACACATGTCATCAATCCAATTGGGATATTTACATCTATGTTTTTAAGATTATTTAGGTTTGCTTTGTATATTTGAAGGACTTTCTTCCCATTAAATTTGATTCTTTTTTTTGGGATATCTATTTTTTTCTTACCAGATATGTACTGACCTGTGAGTGATGTTTTTATTTTTCTTACTCCTGCTGGATCACCTGCATATATAATATTACCGCCCAGATTACCAGCTCCAGGCCCCACATCAACAATATGGTCAGAGGCTAATATGGTATCTTCGTCATGTTCCACAACTATAACTGTGTTACCCAGCGCTTTAAGGTCTTTTAGTGTTTTTAATAACTTATCATTATCTCTTTGGTGTAGGCCTATAGATGGTTCATCCAATATATACATAACGCCAACTAAGCCAGACCCAATTTGACTAGCTAATCTAATTCTTTGAGCTTCTCCACCAGATAAAGTCTCTGCACTTCTATCTAGGGTAAGATAGGTTAAGCCAACATTATTCAGAAAGCTTAATCTACTGGTAATTTCAGCAATAATCTTTTGAGAAACCTCTTTTTTCATACCTTTAAGTTTTAAATTTATGAAAAATTTATAACACTCTTCTATTGTTAGTGATGTTATATTACTAATTGATTTTTTAGAAATAAATACATTTCGAGCTTTTTCATTTAATCTTGTTCCTGAACATACATCACACTTATGTATACTTAAATACTTAGATAGCCTTTCCTTTGCAGAATATGAACCCCTTTCATATTGTTTGGAAAATTTGCTTAGGATGCCATCCCACTTTTCCTCTTTGATAGCATAGTCATTTTGGTCCTTCTTGCCATATCTAACATATTTCATTTTGATAGTATCTTTCTCACTACCATAAAATAGAACTTTTTTGAAAGATTTTGGTAATTTACGATATGGAACACTAAGATCAACTTTATAATGATCAGATAAACATTTTAGTAATAAACTATAATACGCACTTTTGTCACCCCAGCCATAAATTGCACCCTTTAATAAACTTAGCTCTTGGTTAACTATGATCTTATTTGGATCAAAAGATTCTTTCACTCCTAAACCATCGCACGACTCACAAGCGCCAGCAGGACTATTGAATGAGAATAGTTTAGGCTCTACCTCTTCAACTGTATATCCACAGTGAGGACATGCATATTTAGTTGAAAAGATATCTTGAATTTTATCCGTATCCATATCTAAAGTATAGATAATTCCATTTGATATATTTGATGCAGTCTCAATTGACTCTGAGATTCTTAACTTATTATCAAAATTAACTTTTAGCCTATCTACTACTAGTTCAATATTATTCTTTTTTTTCGGATTAATTAAATGACTCACTAAATGTTTAGAAATATCTGTTATCTTTACAATCTCTTCATTAATTCTAATTCTCTGATAACCTTGTTGGGAAAATGATTGTATGAGTTTTATATGTTCACCTTTTTGATTTTTTACAATTGGAGATAATATCATAATATTATTTTCAGAGTAATCACTTAGGATTTTATCCGTCATATCAGATATAGACATTGCTTCCAAATCAACTTCATGCTCTGGACATCTAGGTGTTCCCACCCTAGCATAAAGAAGTCTTAAATAATCATAAATTTCTGTTACAGTACCTACTGTTGATCTTGGATTATGAGATGATGATTTTTGTTCTATTGATATAGCGGGTGACAAGCCTTCTATTGTATCAACATCCGGTTTATCCATCATGGATAAAAATTGCCGAGCATATGATGATAAAGACTCCATATACCTTCTTTGACCCTCTGCAAAGATTGTATCGAATGCTAAAGAGGATTTTCCAGATCCAGATAATCCAGTAATGGTAATAAGTTTATTTCTGGGAATCTCTAAATTAATATTTTTTAAATTGTGTGTTCTTGCGCCTTTAACATAAATATTCTTTTTCATGGTAAGGAAATGATATCATCAAATACTTAGAATTGAATCATTTACCTAGGAGAATTATGAATATCACAATTTTAAAATGGTTAAGCAGCATATCTGTGTTAATTGGTGTTTTATGTACTAATTTGAATATCTATCCACATAACATATATTTTCAGTCTTTAGGTGCAATCAGTTGGGTGATCATTAGTCTTTATATAAATGATAGATCATTATTGCTTAATTTTTTACCTCAACTACCTTTATTTGCTATCGGATATTATTTGATATTAACAGCATAATAAATAAACATAACCTCTAGATTGTACGAAATACATACTTTCTTATAAATTATTCCTATCAGTAATTAAATATTTGGGTTATAGTTAAGGACTTATTAGTGAATTTTTTAGGTATAAATGTCAGTAAATAAAGTAATATTATTAGGTAGAGTTGGCGCGGACCCAGAGGTTAAGTTTATGCCTAGTGGTAACGCAGTTGTTAATTTGTCTTTAGCTACGAGCAGAAAATTTAAGAATCAAGAATCTGGTGCTTATGAAGATAAAACCGAATGGCATAGGGTGGTTTTCTTCAATAAGCCTGCTGAAACTATTGGACAGTATATTAAAAAAGGTCAGCAATTATATGTCGAAGGAAGACTTCAAACTCGAAAATGGCAAGACAAAGATGGAGTAGAAAAATACTCTACAGATATAATTTCTGATAATTTTACTTTTGTTGGATCGAAATCTGATAGTTCAAGTGATTCACAGTATGATAACCAGTCATCAAGAGATGATTTCAATCAAAGCAATCCATCTAGTCAAGATGATGATGTGCCGTTCTAGAGTAAATGCTGGAAAATAAAAAATTTTTTATAAAAACCCATGGTTGTCAGATGAATGAATATGATTCTGATAAGCTTGGAGCAATTCTAAAGCAAAATTTAAAAATGATCGAAACTAAAGACTTTGAACAGGCAGACTTATTACTTTTAAATACATGTTCTATTAGAGAAAAGGCTCAAGAGAAAGTTTTTCATCAATTAGGAAGATGGAAAAAAATTAAGAATAAAAAACCTAATACTCTAATTGCTGTAGGAGGTTGTGTCGCCTCCCAAGAAGGAAGAAGATTACGTTCTCGGGCGCCGGAGATAGATATTATCTTTGGTCCTCAAACAATCCACAGGTTGCCAAAAATGATTAGAGATGTTCATGACACACATTCTAAAGTAGAAGTTGATGTAACTTTCCCTGAAATTGAAAAATTTGATTATTTACCCAAGGTTATCACAAGTAAAATATCATCATATTTATCTATTATGGAAGGGTGTAGTAAGTATTGTACATTTTGTGTCGTTCCATATACTAGAGGCGAAGAATTTAATAGAGGGTTTGACAGTATACTTTTCGAAGCTAAAAATCTTGCAAAAAGTGGTGTGAAAGAGATAATTTTCTTAGGTCAAAATGTTAATGCATATAAATCTAGAACCTTCGATAATCAGTTTGTATCATTTACCGACTTAATCAAATATGTATCTCTAATAGATGGGATTGAGAGAATTAGATATACAACTTCACATCCAATAGATTTTACGGATTACTTGATCGAAGAATATAATAATCCTAAGCTTGCAAACAACTTACATTTACCTGTCCAGTCAGGCTCAGACAGGATCCTCTCAAGAATGAAAAGAAAACATACCATATTAGAATATAAGAGTATCATCCGTAAAATTAGAAAAATTAGACCTAACATAAATCTAACATCAGATTTCATTGTAGGCTATCCTGGAGAATCTGATTCTGAATTTAGAGAAACTATGGATTTCATATCTGATATGAACTTTAGTGATGCGTATAGCTTTATTTATAGCCCAAGGCCAGGCACACCTGCATCTTCTGAAGCTGATAATATTAGTAATGAAATTAAAATGGATAGATTAAATCAATTAAAAGAATTGGTTAATTATCAATCAAAAAAGTATTCTCAAAAAATGTTAGGAACAGTTGAAACGGTTCTTGTTGAAGGACTTTCAGTAAAGAGAAAAAATGAAGTCTTTGGAAGATCTGACAATAATAGGGTAGTTAATTTTAAAGGTACCCAGAGCCTTATTGGGAGTTTAGTGGATGTCCATATAGATGAAGTGAGAGGAAATACTCTTCATGGAACCCAAACTGATGTTAGCTTGGAACAAAATATAAAATATGAGCAGAAAATACTTTGACTGAAAAAATTACTCACCAAAATTTAGTTTTACAGCCTCAGGATAATGAAAGATTGGCAAATCTATGTGGGCTTTTAGATGAAAACCTCAGACAAATAGAATCTTATATGAATGTTGAGATTTCCAATAGAGGTAATACGTTCATTATTAAAGGTCATGAAGATACTGTACCTTTGACATCAGAACTTATAGAAAGATTGTATGATATTTCTAGTGAGGAGGAGCTAACATCTAAACAGCTACATATGTATATGAATAAAAATACTGATAATGTAAATAATGATAAAGATCATATCAGTGATGACGAAGAAATTTTGATAAAGTGTCGTAAAATAACCATAAGACCAAAGTCTAAATCTCAACAACAATACATGAATGCAATTTTGCAAAATGATCTTACTTTTGGAATAGGATCTGCAGGAACAGGAAAGACTTACTTGGCAGTAGCTTGCGCAGTTTATTTTTTAGAAAAAGATTTAGTTAAAAAAATATTTCTCGCTAGACCTGCCATTGAGGCTGGAGAAAAACTTGGATTTCTGCCTGGAGACTTATCTGAGAAGGTTAATCCTTATCTGCAACCCATATATGATGCTCTTTATGAAATAATAGGATTTGAAAGAGTTAGTAAATTATTAGAAAAGAAAATAATAGAGATAGCTCCTCTGGCATATATGAGAGGCAGAACTCTAAATGATGCATTTATAATATTAGATGAAGGCCAAAATACAACTATAGCTCAAATGGAAATGTTTCTAACTCGTATAGGTTATGGGTCTAAGACAGTGGTGACTGGAGATACTAGCCAAATAGATCTTCCGAGAGATGTAAAGTCAGGCCTAAAAGATTGCTTGGAATTCATGCCAAAAGTTAAGGGTTCTCACATTACTAGATTTAATGCTAATGATGTAATGAGACATAAAATAGTTAAAGATATAATAAGAGAATATGAAAAAAGAAAAAAATAACTCGCTTATTATCAAAATTATTAAAGATGAAGTAGGTGTCTATATTCCATCAGATTATAAGATTAAGAAATGGTCCAAACTAGCTTTTCAGAATATTAAAAAATCCATTGTCACTATTAAGTTAGCTAAGGAGAATGAAATTACGAATTTAAATAAAATATATTTTAATAAAAATAAATCCTGTAATGTTCTATCTTTTCCAAATAATTCATATTCAGAATCAGGATCCTATATTCTTGGAGATATTATTATTTGTCCTGATGTAGTTAAAAGTGAATCTATTTTATATAATAAAGATATAGATAGTAGATGGGCTCATATGATTATTCATGCCATGCTTCATATACAGGGTTATACTCATGACTTCAAGAAAGATAAAAATTCTATGGAAAAAAAAGAAAGAGAAATAATGAATTTTTTGGGATATCCTGATCCATATTATGCAAATTAATAAGAATAATTGGTTAGATAGTATTATATCTATATTTAAAACAGATCCTAAAAACAAAATAGATCTTTTAGAGATTTTAAAAACAGCTGTAATCAATGGTTTTGTTGATAATGAGTCACTCAGAATGATCGAGGGTGTCTTCAGAGTGTCTGAAGTACAGGTTAGAGATATTATGATTCCAAGACCACATATGACGGTCATTGATATAGCAGATCAGATAGATGAGATTATAAAAAAGGTAGCATCATCTGGACATTCTAGATTCCCGGTTATAGACGATAATCGCGATGAGATTATAGGAGTTTTACTTGCCAAAGATTTACTAAAGAGATCAGTCAATGATGAAAATGACGATGTTGATCTACATGAACTATTAAGACCTGCTGTTTTCATACCTGAAAGTAAGAGACTAAATATACTTTTGAATGAATTTAAATCTAGCCGAAATCATATCGCAATTGTTATAGATGAACATGGTGGTGTCTCAGGCCTAGTAAGTATTGAAGATGTTATTGAAGAGATAGTGGGAGAAATAGATGATGAGCATGATAAAAAATCTGAATCCAGAATCATAGCCCAAAGTCATGATGAGTATATTATAGATGCTTTGACAACTTTGGATGAATTTAATTCCTATTTCTTAACAGATTTTAGTGACGAGGATGTAGAGACCATTGGAGGCTTTTTAATCAATAAATTCGAGAAGGTCCCACTCAATGGTCAGTCAATTATTATATCAAATTTATCATTCAAAGTACTTTCTGCTGATTCCAGAAAAATAAAAAGAATAAAACTGAGTAAAAATCTTTAATAGATTATTGTGTCAATTCTAAAAAATAAATTTTTTGAATATAGTTTTCTTATGGGAGCTGGGCTCCTATATTCTTTAGCTTTTTCACCCATAGATTTTAAGATAGGGATTTTCATATCCTTAGTAATCTATTTTTATATTCTAATAAACAGCACAATCAAATCTAGTCTTTTTAAATCATATTTATATGGTATTGCAGTTTTTACATCAGGTGTCTCATGGATATTTAATAGTATCTATTACCATGGTGGAGAGCATTTATTTTTTTCATTGATCATGACATTGATATTTATTCTGTTTGTTAGCATTTTTTTTATACCTATTGGGTACATCATAAATAAGGGTAATAATAAATATCGAGTTTATTACCCTGCTATTGTCTCTTCTACATGGGTATTAATGGAAATAATTCGATCTAATATATTTGGTGGATTCCCTTGGTTACTAGCTGGCTTCAGTCAAACTGGTACAATCTTTGACTATTTATACCCAGTGTTTGGCGTCTATTTTGTAAGTTTCATCATAGTAATGATATCTATGATGTTATTGATTTTAATCTTTGATTTATTGGATAAAAATCTTTTAAAAATATATTCGGGAATTATCATTTCTATATTCGTGATTGTAAGTCTTGTGCCTATCAAATCTATCAATACAAAAGATCCTCTTAAAATAACTATAATACAGCCAAATATTAATTTAGGTATTAAATATAATGAAAGTCAACTTGATAATATTAAACAAGAATTTCTAAAAATCATGGATAATCCGATTAATGATTTAGTGGTTATGCCTGAGACGGCTATACCTAAGATATATCAACTAGATAAAGAATTTTATAGTAATCTCGTAAAAAAATTTGATATTAACCTTATCACAGGGATATTTAATTACGACCGGAAAGAAAATAAAATTCATAATAGTATATTACTGTTAACAGATGGAAATAAAGCATCCTATGACAAAAGACACTTAGTGCCTTTTGGAGAATATACTCCATTGAAAAATATCTTTGGTATTCTATCAGATATAATGAATATTCCAATGTCAGATATATCTCATGGTAGACCTGACCAACCGCCTATGTATTACAAGGGTATGATTGTTTACCCTCTTGTATGTTATGAAATAGCATATCCATCATTGATTAACATAAGTAATAATGAGTATGGCATAATCGTTAATCTAAGCAATGATGCATGGTTTGGCGATTCTTTTGCTCCATACCAACATCTGCAGATTGCTCAAGTGCGAGCATTAGAGACTAGCTTGCCTATAATAAGAGCTGCTAATACTGGTGTATCAGCTGTAATTCATAAGGATGGTACTATAATAAACAGGATAG
>MDTB01054406.1_pt1 | contig 22845 bp, 28 predicted proteins | sample 811161 | NCBI WGS metagenome assembly MDTB01 (sample SAMN05326650, study PRJNA326480) | marine metagenome | isolation source: seawater | place: Mediterranean Sea | collected 2009 | reverse complement strand
GCATCGGAATCTCCTACTTTTCCCATAGGAATACAAATCTTGGATGAACGTGCATCTTTAGATGCATGAGGTAGATCATTTGTTGGTGGAGTAAAATTTTCAATATCACTTGGAGACTCACTTGGAGACTCACTTGGAGACTCACTTGGAGACTCACTTGGAGACTCACTTGGAGTCTCACTTGGAATACTAGAAGGATTAGAAGGACAACTATTACATGTTACAGGACAATAATCTTTAATTTTTATATCATTATTAATTAATGCTTCACATTGGTCTTGTAGAGTTATTTTGTCACAACTGTAAGCACCTTTAGTTTCCTCGAAACAAAGATAATTATTATCTAAACAATTTTGGGAAACACTTGAACATTGAGCAGAAGGACCTTGATACCAAGCTAAACCTGAAGATACTCTTCCGTTAGTACAATAAGAAGTATTATCACACTGTTGGATAGAACAACTTGATGGAATAGGAGGAGGAGTATAAGTTGGTTTTATGGGTACAATTGGACAAATAGGACAATTCCAGTCTTGATTTTTACAATCTGGTTGATTATTTATTTGTGTTTGGTAATACATTGCAAATATTATAAATGCTACAATTAACAATAATATTAAAATAACAATAAGAACAATTATTCCTTTTTCCATTTATTAGTATAAATATGATAATAAATTTTCTAATTTTAAATTATCCATTGCTGCTGGTTTTCCACCTGGTATTAATATAAATTCTTGATTAAATAATTTTGCTCCATCCAAAAAATAAGGATCATTATCTATTAAAATCATTTTTTTAGGATTTATAATACCAAATTTTAAAGCGCATTCCATTAAAGAAAATCCTTTATCCCAACCAATTTGATACCCCATACTTTGTTTCCCTTCTATTATAGGTATTTTTAATTTATTCATTTCATATTGAGTAGGATTATATTCTCCGCATAATATTGAACTTGCTACATTATTAAACGATACAAATTTATTATCTGATATAAATGTATAAAGATTATTAGGCATCCATTCCCAGGTTGATAAATTTTCTTTATTATAAATTGAACCTGCTGTAACAATTCCAACTACGTAGTTGTTTTTAATAAAATGGTCTACAACTTTGTAATTTTCATTACCTGTCGTTAAAGTTCCATCTACATCAAATAAAACTATTCCTTTATAACCAAATTCAACTTCTTCTATATTTTTAAGTTCGGAAAAAGTTTCGTTTTTATTATTTCTTCTATACCAGAAAAACCAGATTATAAATATTATTAATAAAACAATAAATAAAATTATTAAGAGATTTATTATATGTGACATTTTCAATATATGTATATTTTTTTAAAAGTGAAATATAGTTTTAACAAATAAAATAGTTATATAAATGAATGGTCTTTTACTTTGTTCAAAGGTGTTATATGATAAAGATATTTTAGACAAAATGGAAATTTTGAAAAAACAAATAGATTGTACTAAAATAAAAAAACCTAAAATTTTTTTTAATACTGTTGAAGAATGGGATGCAAAAAAAAATATAATATTTACTAACGTTGAAATAAATATAAAAGATCAAATAATGTATAACCGGGTAGAATATGAATCAATGAAAACAGATGGTATAACACAAAATCAATGGTTAAGTATCGGTAATAACATAGAAAAAATTTTGTTTAATTTAACAAAAGATAAAAAATGGTCTGTAAAAGTAACTTGGGATCTCATGCATATGTGTTCAATGCTGTTTTTCTCTCTAATTTCTTCGGAAACATGGTTACTAATTTATGAAATTTTAAGTAAAAATCAATTAGCTTCTATAGTATATAATCTTATTCGGAATAAATTAGATGATGATATTCTTTTGGATATAGCTACATTTAAATGTACTAAATGTAATAAAATCAGTTCAAATATATATAGTGAAGATAATATATGTTTTGAATGTAAATTTATTATAGTTAACTCTTAAATATTTATCATATTTAATAATAAATATGATAAATACATTTACAACACCCATTGGTCACATAGGTAAAAAAGATGTTTGGTTATCTGAAATATTTATAAGTATATTAATTATTATTCGTTTAGTTTCTTTAATATTATCTATTTATATTAAAATTGTAAATAAAGAATCTAGTACTTCTTCACCATCACCTTCAAAACAACAATCATCTTCTAAAAATAATATAACTAAAATAATAAAAACTATAGCAATATTAAATAATATTTTCGTTGTAGGTAGTTGTTTTATGATTATTTGGTATTTTCATCCAGGAGGTCCCAATACAGTTGAAATAAATAATATCCAAAAGAAATGTTTCTTTATGCTAGGTATATTTATTTTGATTCCTTATATTATAGATTTTTCATTATTAAGTATCAAATCATAAATATATGTACCTTTTGCTGTAGGATGTAAAGAATTTATATTATCTAGTTCATCTTCAGGTAATTGACATATATCTTTTTTCTCATTAATAGTATCTATGACTAATATTTTAGTATTTTTATTAAATTTATATTTACTTTTAATATTACATTCTATAGCAGCATATATTTGTGTACAGTCTTTTAAAGGTAGTTTATTATATTCTTTATATTTTTCTTGTATTCTACTTTCTATTAATGTATACAGCAGACCTTCTATACATCTAGATAACATATATAAACTACATAACATTTTTTCATAATGAAGATCTTTAACAAGACAAAATTGTGATATTTCGTCTATACGTTCTCTAATATCTTTTCTAAATTCTCTCACAGAATCACTACGAGTTTCTATATCTAAGTAAGCAGCATGTACTTTGCGAGCAGAATCAATAATTCCTTGTAATATATATAAATTATAAAAAGGAGAACTTATTTCATTTTCTATTTTTATCCATTCTGATAAAAATGTTTCATAAGGTAAATCAATATTATCATAACTATGTTCTTCTAATGGTAATATGATTAATGTTTGTAATAAATCAAAACAATAATAATCATAATCTTTAAAAAACTGTGAATTTTTATTTAATCTTTTCAACATATTAGTAATATATTCAGAAGCTGATTTTTTTTCTACATTATCCCACCCAGAATCCCAATCCATTTTAATAGGATAAAATAAATTTCTAGTAATTCTTCTTAATTTTCTAGAAGTTTTACTACGTCTCAAATCTTTAATTTCTCCAGATACAGTTACTAATAATAATTTAGCATCAGTTATCGGATCAAATCTATCACTAGTAAAACCTATATCTGTATGACCCATACTTGCCCATAAAGGAGCATCTTCCATATCATCTATATATGAAAACCCGAAATCTATTAAAATAGGATAATGTCCATACGAAGGAATACAAAATTGATTATCTTCGTCTAGTATGTACAAAAAAACTAAATCTTTATCACATTTTTTTATCATAATATTATTTGAATGTAAATCATAATGAGTAAATTTCTTTTTTTTTTGAGCAATACAAATAGCTAATAATACTTGTTTTATAATAGAATAAAGTATTTTTTCATCAATTTTATCAGTAGCTTTAATATAATTATAAAATTTTGTACTTTTTTCTATTAGTTCACATAACATAATATCTTTTTTAATTGGATATTTATAATCAATTTTAAAAGGATTACCTTGAGATTTTATTTTTGGATCTATTTTTTCTGTTATAGTTTCTATATATTTACAAAAATGTGGACAATAATTACTAATATCATTTAATCCTTTCATTACAGAACTTTCGTGTCTAATTAGATAATTAATATATTGTGATATTTTAAATACATATCTTTTTTCTTTTTTTTTTAGAATACCAACAAAACCTTGTTTCCCAGGTTTTATATTTTTTTCAAATATTACACTATTTTCCATTTATTACATTTTATTGATACTTTAAGTATTTTTATAAGTTATTTATTATCCTATATAATTATTATCAATTAACCATTTACTATATAAATGATCACTAGGATAATGTAATCCAGCACTAATACGTGATTGTCCTATCTTTTCTGTTAAATTTAATAATTCTTGTCTTTTTGAAGGATATTTTTTAGAATATAATAAAGCAAGATAATAACTTTGTAAAGAATGACCTGATGGAAAAGAAGGTGTATTAGCTGTTTTTGTATACAATACTTTATCTTTTATTTCATTATTTACTTGCCATGGTCTAGCTCTATTTATTTCATTTTTAAGACTTAATATTTGATCTTCTATTTTTATTAGTTCATTCTTTATTTCTAGCTTGCTAACAGGAATTATCTCGGTAAATAATTCTTCTAAATTATAATCACTATTTAAAAATATTTCCATTTCCCTTTTAGTCATTTTTTTCATTCTTTCTAAAACTAATTTAGATTCTTCGATATTATTTGGATATAAATATGTAAGTGTTTTTCTATTATTATAAAATCCTTTCATTTATAATAATAAATCAGAAAAAGGTATTTCTATCTTTTTACCATTTGGCAATTCACGACAAATTTTTAATGGTATTTTACCACATTCATATTCTTTTTCTGTTATTTCTATAACATCTGTTAAATTACCTATATCTATACATGGAGGAGCACCTAAAGAAATTTGAGTTGCTCTTGTTCCAATAAGTCTAACTTTTTCAAATTTAGTAATTTTATGTTGAAACATCTTAATTATATTTAAGATTTAATTTTAGGTTTCAATTTTTTTTATCTGGTATAATTGTAAAACATCTACCAAACCATGTAATTAAAGATACAATTATAGCTATAATTAATCCTATCCATTGATTTTTATCTGGAATTGATTTTACGTCGTAAGGATTAGTCATTAAAATTACACCATACCAAATAATAGAAGCAGCGATAACGAATAATATTAATGCTATATAACGATGTTTATTAAAAATAGATGCTAAAGGTTGAGCTGTTGTCATTTATAATTTAATTAATTTCTTTTTCTTAATTCTTGAATTAAATTTAACATAGGAATACTTTTAATAGTATCGTTGGCTTTTCTAATATTCCTTTTTTTTTCCCATATTAATTGTCTAAAAGAATTATATTTCTTTAATATTTCTCTATTTTCACGGTTAAATTGAGCTCTTTCACTATATACATTTTTTAATTCTTTATTTGCCTCAGTTAATTTTTTACATGCTCTTTTAATTATAATGTTACACTTTTTCCTTCTGCTTAATTGTTGGCAAAGTTTAACTTTACCTTGATCACTCATAAATCTCCCAAATGTACCTTCTGGTTCTGATCTACAAAGAGGACAACCTCTTGTAGTATCTAAATACCATTGAACAATACATGTAGAATGAAAAATATGCCCACACGAAGGTAATTGAATAGAATCCCCTTCTCTTAAACTACTCATACATATTACACAATTATCTTCTATATTCATTTTAATATTATTAAACACAATTTTAAATATCCTTATAATTTTTAAGTTAAATTTTTTTATATAAGGATATTTATTTTATAAATTTAGTTTAATAATTATCCTTACATTCTTTTACACCTACAGTAATACCTTTCATTTTTAAATTAATTTATAGTTCATCATTCTTTCTTTCTGCTCATCTGTGTATTCCCAGGGTGTTTGTAATCTATAGTATTCATCTAAATCAATTGTTTCAATTTCTATGTCGGGTCTATATAATTTTATATTGTAAAATTGGTTATTTTGTGATGGCTGCCACAATTTCTCTAAATTATCGGAAAAAGTTATCAAACTATGTGCAAAAGTGCCAAAACTAGTTGCTACATTCTTGGCAGACATCAGAATACCTATATCTTGTTCTAGGGTATTTCTAGTCCATGTTACATGGTTATATTGATTAACCAAAACATTCAAACATGGATTTGTATCGTCTGAAGATATTATTTTCACTTGTTTCCAATTTCCTTGGTCTATGATTTTTTGGTAATAGCTGAGTGGAGGTGTTACATAATTAGGGTTTTTCCATCCTTTTTTAAAAATATCTTCTCCTCGTATGTGCATTACCAGGACATCATCACCAAGCACAACAACACCTGAAAAAGGTAAAGACCAAATTTTTTTTGCGTACGGTACAGCCTTACTTGCATACTTATCTAAATCTTCGCGTTTAGCACCACCTATACTATACCAAAACGTGTCATTAGCTACATTTTTAGTATTTTTTTTTCCAATTATAGAATTTATATATATTTCATTACCTTTTAGGAATTTTCCGTAGCCCTGGTAACCCTTAAATATTCTGCGTGGCAGAATTACAATATCGAGATTGTATTTTAGAGCGTATTGGACGGCTTGTAGGGTTTGTATGATATTATTTCCCAATCTTCCATTCCAAAATTTTATTTTGACTGTTTTTTTCTTAACTGTTTTTTTCTTAACTGTTTTTTTCTTATCGTTAAAATTCTCCACAATTTCCAAGAAATCAGGTAAGTGTTGATACTCAAAATTTTCTCTATCATCATTGCTACCATATGTAGTGGTACTTGCAGTACCTGATTCTTTAACAACAAAAATAATACTTAATACTATTCCTGTTAATGCTAATATTGAACAAAAAACAATTGTAATTTTTTCTGCTAGATTTAATGTCATTTATATAATATAAATCCATAAATATTACAATTAAAAAGTTATATTTTTAATTTTAGAAATTAAACTATTTTGTAAAATTTCTATATTTTTATCGATAATATTTTCAATATTATCTAATTTTTCTATTCCTGTATTTAAAATATTTAATATTTTAATACTGCTAAAAATTACTATAAAAGAAGTTGATATTTGAAGAAAAAAATTAATACCAATTCCAATAAATAATTTTTTTTCTTTATTATCAAATATCATAGAATCGTATGTTTCTAAATCATCTTCATTTGTTTTTTCAATTATTTCAATTGTCATTTATGAAATTAATGTATTTTTATAAATCATGATTCAAAATTTTGAGTCACATGTTACTTCATCTTTTACTATTGAAAAATTAAATAATATAAATAAACAAATATTTTTAATAAATATTTGTGATTATAATTCAGAAGAATTTGAACACTTTACTAAAAGATACAAAAACATATTACAATTCAGTACAAAAAAAATTTTTATTATATTTAATACATTAAATTTAAATAGTATAAGTGCAATACAATGTTTAAAATTAATTCTTTTTTTGGAAAATATGAAACCATTACATCGTTTAAAATTACATAAATTTTCTATCATTATTAAAAATGTAAAAATTATTGAGATTCTAAATAATGTATTTAAAGTTGTACCTCCTGTAAGACCATATAAATTGACAAAAACAATAGATGAATCAATACAATATGTTAATGAAATTTATTGAAACATCCATTCTAATTTTATTCTTTGATTACTTTTTTCTTCTAAAAATTCACTAATATTAATAGTACAGTCTTTACTTTCTAGTCCCATTAAAGCTTTTTTTAAACAAGACAGAGATATATTATCTTCCCAAATATAATTTGGATTGCAACATATATTTTTTAGAATAAGTTCTTTATCTACTTTATGAAGTATAATTAATGCTAATACAAAATTATTATGCATACTTTTTTTTTCTTTAGGATTCCAACATAAATAAATCAAATCTTGTTGATTTTTTTGAAGAGTGGATTCTATTTTATTTATTGCATCTAAATTATGATTATCATTAATATTTTTATTTAATTTATACGCTTTATCAAGAGAATTTGAAGTTTCTTTTACTTCTTGCATCCAATCTTCTACATCCATAGGATCATAATCATCATCTACAGCAAAAATATTTTTATATTCATCTCCAAATTCTTCTCCCATTATTTTTTTATACCATAATTTAGAAATTATATTGCATTGCATAGCGTCAATGACTTTTAAATCAGTAGATGGTATTGTACTAGATGTGAATTTTAAATTACTCCATGATGATAAACAATTTGATGTTGCTAATATTGTAAAAAAATTAATATATTTCATTTTATATTAATTTTTTAATTTTTATATTACCATTATTTTACAGTTATTTTACATTTTATAAACATAGCATTCAATTCTTGAATAACTAATTTACTTACATAAGGTAATTCTATTTTATATATATTATCACTATTACAAACTTTACATGTTGTTTTATTAGTTGAAAAATTACCACAAGTATCACAAATAGTTGTAGTATAATAATCAGATTGTTCAAACAATCTTTCCTTCAAAAATTTAGAAGTACCGTGTGCAATCATACAATCTCGTTCCATCTCTCCAAAACGTAATCCTCCATCTCTACTTCTACCTTCTAAAGGCTGTCGTGTAAGTGTTGCATTTGGACCTTGGGCTCTGGCGTGTATTTTATCACTTACAAGATGTTTCAATCTTTGATAATATACAGGTCCAATAAATACTGAACCCATTTTTTCACCTGTCATTCCATTATATAATATCTCTTTACCTGTTCGTTCATAATTATTCATTCCTAATCGATCGCATAATTGATCGGCTACCCCTATACTATTAACAGTAAATGGTGTAGCATCTCCAAAAGTTCCTTCTAATGCACAAGATTTTCCTAATACATTTTCCATAAGTTGATTAATTGTCATACGACTTGGCATACAATGTGGATTAATTATTATATCTGGTACCATTCCATGATTAGTAAATGGCATATCTTCATGTGAATATACCATACCACATGTTCCTTTTTGAGCACTTCTAGAAGCAAATTTATCTCCAACTTCTGGTATTCTAATAGAACGTATTACTACTTTTACTAATTTATAGCCATTAGGATTGGTTGAAATATAAACTCTGTCTATATAACCTTCTTCACCTTTTTTAATAATTAAACTATTGTCAATAATATCATCTTTATCATTTTTATTATGTTGTACCATAATTTTTCCTATAATAACATCTCCTATATCTACATATACTGAACCTCCTCCATATTTCTTTCCATTATTTTCATAAACAGGAAATCTAGTCATTATAATTCCATTTTCATCTAACAAACTATAATTTATATCTTTCCTTCTTTTATCTAAAGGAGCTAAACCAATATATTCATGAGAAAAACCTTGTTTCTTCTCTTCTTCACAATGTGTTCTATAACTTGTAGCCCAAAATAAACCTCTTTGAACAGCTCCATAATTAAGAATAACGGAATCTTCTTGATTAAAACCTGTATAACAAACTATTGCTACTATAGCATTAACACCTGACGGCATATCACCAAATCCCATCATTTCTCCTCCTCTAGTATTAACTAGAGGTTTTTGAGGATATGTTAAAACATGTGTGATAGTATCAGCTCTAATGAGGTGAGATAAAGCATACATACTCATCGCTTGTTTTCCCATGGCTGCTTGATAACAATTTCTTGGTGATTGTGAATGATCTGGAAAAGGAATAATTGATGCCATAACACCTAACATCATTGCGGCTGCTATTTCACAATAATCACACTTATATCTTTTCAATTCGTTTTGATTAAAAGCAACTACTGCATTATTTATTTCATTATTATCAACATAAATTATCAATCCTTTTTCTACTAATTCATCAAAATTAGTACCATCTTCTTTAGTAGCTTTTAATTTATCATTTTCAACTATGAATAAAGGTCTAAGTAATCTACCTTCATCAGAAAATACATTGATTTCATTTTCTGTTTCATTATAACTAATTGACACGTCATATGGAAGTAATTTAATACTTCTTTGAGCTTTTATTTCTTGTAAAAACTTTAATGGTTCTTTACTTATTCCACAAAAAGATCCATTCAAAAAAATTTTTGTACAATTTCTATCTGTTACTAAATCTTTCAAAGACATAATATAAGTATTTTTCAATACTATTTGTTTTACTAAAACAGTGGGAAATCTTTCAGAAATCCTTGTTAATAAAGATAAATTCATAACTATACCTACTGGAGCTCCTTCAGGAGTTTCTGCAGGACATAAATACATAATTTGTGAAGGATGAATTTGTCTAATTTTACTATTTTTAGATTCTTTTCCAATAGGAATAGTAACTCTTCTAAGATTTGATAATGTTGCACCATAGGATAATCGTGATAATACTTGAGAAACACCAGTTCTTATATATATATTTTTAGGAACTCCCCAATTTCCAGTACTAAAACAATGTTTTAGTCCATTTGTGATTATTGGTAATCTAGGTATTAAACTAATAGCATCAGGACATTGCTTCTTTTTTTCTATATTCGCAATAATTGTACTGGAAAATTTTTTATATAGTTGTCTAAATAATTCATAACATAAAACTCCAGCTGATTCTACTCTTTTATTGAAATAATCATCTTTATCATCTTCATTTTTTTTACCTAACACTACTAATAGTAATTTACGCACTATATATCCCAAAAAAAAAGCTTTTTCTTTTAAAGTACTTATTATTCCCATATGAGGAAATAATTCAGTTTCTACTACTTGTAATGCATAATTAGATAATTCATTTTCTTTGATCGTATGAACAGCAAGTTTACCAATAAAATTTAAAGCATTATTTCTTGTGCTTTTGTTTCTCCAATTATTTTTCTCTTCTTCACTTAAGGAAGACCATTCATTTTTCATTTTTTGCTGATTATAAAAATCTATTCCATCTAAATCATCACAAAATGAAGAATCACGATTTATTAATTTTATATATAAATTTAAATCTTCATCTTCACCAATCAATTCTCTAATTTCTTTTTCATTACAATAACCATATGCCTTAAAAACTACTCCCAAAGGAACTGTATCTTTTATATATGGTAATGAAAACACCATTTGTCTATTATCAGAATTAATCATTGCTTTTAATAAAGAAGAATGACCTGTTTCTTCCGACATACTTCTAATTTCAACCACATATTTCCATTTATCTCCATTTTTATTTTCAGTTACTTTAGGTGTATTATAAATACCACGTAATTGTGGTATTAAAGTTCTTTCCTTTCCTTTAATAATAAAATAACCTCCTTCATCTTTTTCACATTCTCCAGCCTTAATTCTCTCACTAGGAGTCATATTAGTTAAATAACATTTACAACTTCTCAACATAATTGGTATTTTTCCAATAACTACACGAAAATGTTTTTCTATTTCTGGAGGTTTATCTTCGTATTCTATAGTTGTAGTAACTGTTGTATATATAGGGGAATCATAAGTTAAATCTCTTATACGTGCTTCTGCAGGTGTAAATTTTTTTATTTTTCTATCTTCTTCTATTAATGTTGGACTTGGAATATATATATCACTAAATTCGATAATATATCTTTTGTATTGAACACTTTTACACTCCTTGTCTGTTTGTATGATTATAGGAGGCTCCTCTGAAAATATTTTTGGTAGATTTGTATTTATAAAATGATTAAAAGATTCTGTTTGATGCTGTACAAAACCTTTTGTTTTAAAATGATCAGATAATATTTCCCAACAATGATTTTCAGATAACATTTGGATATTCTAAATAAAATAGTTTTTGTTTTTCAAATTTTATTTTTAATATATAAATGTCTTTTAGCACACATCACCATTCAAATATAATAAAAAAAAATAGTAATGTAAATAAAATTTTACGTATTGATTCCAAATCTTCAAATTTATCTCAACTTTCTTCTTCTACTAATCATACAAAAAAAAAACATAAATATATTGAAAATAGAGGTGATGTAAAACTTGCAAATCAAAAAATTATGTATTTACAATCATTTATTGATAATGGAGAAGAACATGTGTATGGAAAATTTTTAGAAAATATTAAAAAAGAATTACAAACTTTAAAGAAAAATATTCCATACAAAAGTAAATATCAAAAAAAATACAAATATTCTGAAAAACTTTACTTAGAAGATGGATATATTATTAAAATTATACCCAATAAAGGTTATGGTTTTATTGCATCTTATGCAAAAAATAAAAATCTTATTTTTTATTACAATAATCTATCACTAAAATTTCTCTCAAATATTAATTTAGGTAAAAAAGTTCAATTTAATAGGAAAACTACTAATAAGAGAAGTGATATTGCAATAAATATAATTGATTTTTATGATGATTTTAATTAATTATGATGATGGAAACTATACATATATATACTGATGGTTCTTGTCTACGACCTAATGGTGCTTCTGGTTGGGCATTTATTTTTATTGATCCTATAGCTGATGAAGCTATCCTTATTGGTTCACAAGGAATAGAAAATTCAACTAATAATCGTATGGAACTTACTGCTATTATAGAATCTTTAGAATATATGGAATCAAACATAAAATATGAAATATATACAGATAGTCAATTGGTACAAAAATGTGCTAATGGTGAATGGAAGAGAAAATCTAATTTGGATTTGTGGGATAAATATAATCATTTAAAAAAAAATAAAAAATTTACTATAAACTGGATTAAAGCTCATTCCGATAATAAATATAATAATTTTGTAGATCAACTTGCTAGAAAAGAGGCGAAAAATTTTCAATAAATTTATTATTATTTATTATAATAAATGAATACTTTTGAACAACAACTAAAAGAAAATATACCTACATATGCTGTACTTGGAAGGTATAATGAAAGTACTGGATTAGGAACATTACCTAATGGACAAGTAATACCTTTATATTACCAAACACCTTATTATGGAGCTCAAGTATCTTATCCTAGTCAATATGGACAAAATAGTTGTAGTGGTTTGTTAACACTAGATCATGCGTATGGTAGTGGTTGTTCTAATAACTGGAAAAAAACATGTGCCGTATGTAATGATAGAACTGGATTTTTCCAAGTTCCTCTTGTAGCAGGTGTACCTTCTCATAAAATTTTAAATAGATAAAAAGTCGTAATACATAAAAATCCAGTATATTATGAATATTATATTTACAATAAATATAATATTATAAGTTATCTTAATTTAAACTGATTTATTTGTTCTTCTGTTAAAAAATTAATCATATATTCATATGATTCAAAAGGACAAGACATTTCTTTTAATTTTAAAATAAAACCTAATGTCATAATGCTCAAATTAGGAGTATTGGTACCTAATTTTTTTATTAAATCATTAGTTATTTCCTTGGCCATTCCAAAATCTATAATATATATTTGTCTTCCTAATAACATATAATTCAACAAATTAGCATCAGCGTGAAATACATTAGCTTCATCTAATTTTTTATAAATTTTTATAATCTGCTTTTGTTGACATTTAGTCAGAATACTTTCTTTTTTTATTATTTCTAAAAGATGTTTATCCATCTTTTCCATCACAATATAATTACTAATAGTATCAACTTCTATTACTCTTGGTGCTATATTTAATTCTGCAGCTTTAGTTTGTAAATATGCTTCTTTTTTTATCCTATCGGATGATTTTCTTTTATTAAATGTTTTCATAGCATACTCCATTCCATTTTTTTTCCTTACTAAAAAAGTAATTCCTTCTTTACCTTTATTACCTAAAGTTCTAATTTTATTATATTTTTCTGTTCTTGATTTATAAGCTTCATATTCAGTAAAAAAGATGATAATTTCATCTAATAATTTATCTTTACTTCTACAACTAGTAATTTTTAATTCATTTGCTATACTTTTTAGTTGACTGAAGCTTAATTTACAAAGTTTTTCATAATCCATTTATGTGTAAAAATTTTCTATTTTAGATAAATAATTTTTATAAATAAATGCAATATACATATCCCGTTTTTTATATTATAGGTGCAGGACCAGTTGGTTTAACATCAGCTATACTATTATCTGAAAAATTTCCAAATGCAAATATTTTTATATTCGAAAAAAGAACGAAATATAAAAGAAAACAAATATTACTGTTACAAAAAGATATTTTTGAGAATGAAATCTATCCCTATGAAATTAATAAAATGATCAGAAAACTTGGTTGTGTAATTAAACCTCCAGCTTCAACTACTTATAAATCAAGATGTGGTAAAAGATCAAGTAAAAATACAATAGGTATTAGTATTACTACAAATTATCTAGAAAAAATATTATATAAATATATGTCTAAAAATTGTTCTAATACAAAATTAATATCAAATGAATTTTTATCTGATAATTATATTGAAAAATTACCTGATCCAGATTTTCTTTTAGGTTGCGATGGAGCACAATCAATAATAGCGGATCAATTAATGAACGCGGAAAAACTAGATAAAAAAAATTATTATGGTTTAATTTGTGTATTAGATGTAGATAAGTCTACACGTAAAAAAATGTTAAAAACATCTAATAATCATAAAAATAATATTAATCAGTATAGATTTAGAGCTTTTTCTAGTAAAAAAGGAAATTTTTATTTAGGAATGAGTATTAGTAAAAAAAATTATGATCTAGCTTTAAATGGTGATAATTCTATATTAAAATCTTTTGTAAAACAAGCAGCTAAACATTATGGATGGAAAGTAAAAAAATATGATATCAAACCTTTCAAAATTAATACTTTTTACAGAGATCCAGTTATAATTAAAGAAAATGATTTTACTATGTTACTAGTAGGAGATGCAGCATTTAGTGGACATTTTTTTTCCGGACAAGCATTATGTAGTGGTATAAGAGAAGCTAATTTTGTTGCTAATAATATAGAAAATTATAATTTAGTTGAAAGTTACACTAAATTTGTTGATGATCAATTAATACAATTTCATAGATCTATATATACAATGTTATTACCATTTGAAGAAATAGAAATTATGAGTCATAATATGTCATCAGAAGAGATTAAAGCTTTATCCAAATCACTTAATATTAATATAAAAGGTTTAGATAAATATCAATCTCTTTTATTTATGTATAGAGGGATGATATAGTCATTTAAAGATCTATTTAACTTCAATAAAATGACAGAAGAAGAAATAAAACCTAAAGTTACATTCAGTAATGAAGAAAAAAAGGATTCTGTTCCAGGAGCAGATTTAAATCAAATTATGAATACTGTTTTAAATGGAATGGTAAATAATTTACCTCAAATGAACGAAAAAAAAGTTAAAAGAAGTAGAAAATGTAGAGATGATGATTATGAAAAATTAATTGACGAAAGTTTAAAACAAATTGATGAAGACGATGACGAAGACGACGAGGATGATGAAGATGAACAAGATGATGAAGATCAAAGATGGATTGCTATTACTAAATTAATAGAATCTCAACATGTTCTTATTAAGACTGTTTTACATCTTATTAATCATGAATAGATTTTTATATATTTTATATAAAAATATGAATAAACGAGGCTGGTAACTACCCGTCAAGCAGGGTGTACAGATCTTATCATCATTGCAGTAATCGTTTGCAAATTTTCTCGCATCCTTTTTGTAATGGTAAACAACTTTGGTTAGGCGTACCAGTTGGTATAGTAGTACCAGTTGGGCTAGGCGTACCAGTTGGTATAGTAGTACCAGTTGGGCTAGGCGTACCAGTTGGTATAGTAGTAGCAGTTGGGCTAGGCATACCAGTTGGGCTAGGCGTACCAGTTGGTATAGTAGTACCAGTTGGGCTAGGCATACCAGTTGGGCTAGGAGTACCAGTTGGTATAGGCGTTGGGTTTGTTTCACACCAAGGACAACTATTTTTTGGAAAAACACATGTAAGCCATAAAGATATCAAAAAAATACCTAATAAACCTATTATACCCATAAAAACAATTAAAAAATTTCTTGTAATTGGATCCATTTTATTATCATTCAATAATAAAAATTTATATATATTTAATATCAATATTTGAGACATTAGTAATTGTATAATTTTCAATTAAATAATCACTTATGTAATATAAGTTATCTAGATTTTTATTTAAAATAGTTAAAGATTGATTATAAGCAGTCATAATTAATTTTTGAGTTTCATCATCAATTTTATCTTTTGTTAACTCGCTAGTATGAGTATCAAAAGAATTCAAATTACCACGATATCCCAAAAATTCTTTTCCAAATCCAAATCTAGTAACATATTGTTCAGCTAAGTAATATGCTTGTATTAAATCTTGACTTGCTCCAGTTGTAATAAATAAATCATTTGTATTATTAAATATATTATCTTCAATAGATTTAACATAATTATTATATAATATAGATTCTGCTGCTCTACCTCCTAATGCTATTATTAATTGTGATAGAAAATATTTTTTTGTAGGATACATGTTCATACTTTCAATAGGAGTAAATAAAGTATAACCACCAGCTCCATTACTTGTAGGTTTTATAGTAGTTTTACTCAAATTAAACAAACTATCAAAATACAAAGTACATATGGTGTGTCCAGCTTCATGAAATGCAACAAGTTCATTAATTTTTGGATCTAATGTTTTGTTAATTGGAAGACCAATTTCTATTTTTTCAATAGCTTCTAATATAATATCTCTAGAAATAGAAGTATTATTATTACGTGCAGTTAATATTGATGCTTCATTCAAAAGATTCTTAATTTTAGCACCAGAATATCCAGAAGTTAATTGACTTATTTCAGAAATGCTGATATCAGAATCTAAAGTTTTATTCTTAGACAAAAGATTAAAAATCTGTATTCTTGCATTTGTATCTGGCATTGGTACAGTAATTTTACGATCAAATCTACCAGGACGTACAAGAGCCGAATCAAGCAAATCAACTCTATTAGTTGCAGCAATAACAATAACACCTCCTTTTTGATTAAAACCATCCATTTCTGTAAGGATTTGATTGAGAGTTTGTTCTCGTTCCTCGTTACCACTGCCAGTAATACCTCCTCCACCTCTTTGTTTACCAATTGCATCTATTTCATCAATAAATATGATACACTTCTCTCTTTTTCTGGCTTCTGCAAACATTCTACGTACTCTAGCAGCTCCAAGACCAACAAACATTTCTATAAATTGAGATCCAGAAACACTAATAAAAGCTACTTCTGCCTCACCTGCTACAGCTCTAGCCAATAGAGTTTTACCAACACCTGGTGAACCTTCTAGTAGAACACCTTTAGGTATATTTGCATCTACTTTAGAATATTTTTCTGGATTTTTTAGATAATCAACAATTTCTACAAGTTCATATTTAATAGTATCAATACCTGCAACATCTTCAAAAGTTTGTTCTATAACACCAGGTTCTATTAAATCAAATTCACTATTACCATTATTTGAGAATGGATTCATCGCCATGGGAGAACCTGGAAATCTTGGAGAATTTTGATCTAATGGTAAATTCATACTAAATAGTCTAAGAATAATAGGTAAAAATGTAGTAAGAATAAAATATAAAAGAATACCTAAAAATACATTATCCACAATGGTATTAATCAATGGTTTAGGTGGTAGAGGTACATTAAAAACATCATATGGAATATTATTTTTATTCAAAAGTTCTACTGCATTATCTACTAAAGGTTGAAAGGTTTTTACAACATGAAAATTATCATTAAGTAATTCTGTACCATGATTTTTATCAATTACAATAAATGCTTTTGAATTATCAAGTAAACTAACTGATTCCACATTTTTATTATTAAGTTGGTCCACAAATACAGAATATGACCATTCTCCTACATCTTTAGATATTTTTTTTACCACTTCATTTGGTTTATAATCTATCATATACATTTTAGACAATGGTTTTCTATTATATTGTCTTAACGATGATTGAAAACAATGAATATTAGAAAAAATATTTAATAAAAGTAATAATTTAATCATTTTAAATTATTACTTAATTTTTTAGATGGAAATGAATTTTATTTATGTAGTATCAGTAGAACCAGAATCACTATCAGAATTAGAGTCCGTTTTTAAAAGACCTAAATACTCAAGAACTTCTTTACGGGAACGAAATTGTTTTCTACGATTAGGAGGTAAATAAAATTTATCAATTTTACCGTTCTCACGTTCACGATGTTCAATACACCATTCTTCCTTAGGACCAAACTTTCCTAAACTATTTTCAGTTCCTCCATTTTTAATAATGTACTTTTCAAGTTCAATAATACGTTCAAAATTTAATTTATCTTTTTCTTCGAAGTGATTACGATTAAGACGTTTTTCAAATTCTCCTGATAAACTTTGATTTATACTCAAAAGTTTTTTATTATTTACTTCTAATTCTTTTATTCTAGAAGTTAGATTGTAAATTTCATCTTTAAATGAAAGAATATCATCTTCCAATAGTTCTATAGTATTATCTTCAATTTTAGAAGACATATTACATTTAATACTTTTTTTTAAAATAGTAATTTCTTCTTGAAGTTTTTCTAAATCAAACGTATTATAATCATTTTTACATAAACAATTTTTATAGAAACAATAAAATACATATAAACTTAAATATATATGCTTTTCTACAAAAAGAAAATCAAATAATTCTATCATAGAATTGCTAAAATGCATTAGTATTGAAAGTACATAAAAAGAGATATAAGATAGAATATTTACAAAATAAGAAATTTTAATATTATTATAGTCTATTTTTTTTAGAAAAGATGTAATGTTAGTTATTGCTTCGGCTTCAAAAAAAGCACTATATTCTATATCCGGAATATTAATCATAATTTAATTCAAAATATTATAATTTTTTTAAAAATCAATTTTAGTTTAAAAACAAATTTATTTATATAAAAAAGTTTTGGGGTTACATGTCAGTGTGCCCGAGAGGTCTAAGGGGGAAGACTTAAGATCTTCTGTGTTCGCACGCGTGGGTTCAAACCCCACCACTGACATTATGATATTTTGTTATATCATAATTTTATTATCATACTATATAATAAATAATGTATAACGGAGATTTTACTTGTGGAGATGAAGAAGAATATGAACCTTGTGAAAATGATACCGATTGTCATATACACGGTGAAGAATTATTATGTGCAACAGGTAGAGACCAAAAAAAGTGTTGCGTTATTCAAGGAGCGTTTGATGAAAGAATTAATTCTAAAGAAAATTATCAACTTTATGTACCAAATTTTGATAATAATTTGAGTTCTCCTAATGGTCAATGTGGAGGAGATGGTTGGCCAGGAAGTACTGAATGTACACCAGGATATGAATGTAAAAAATATAATGAGTTTTATTCTAAATGTGAACCTACATCTGGTTTTTTAAGTGGAGAAAATCCTACTACTAATCCTATTGTTTCTAAATATAAACTTGATAATAATGATAATGATCAACCTTCTTGGATACAATGGTCTATATTTGGTATGTTGATTGCTATTATAATTATGTTTATGATATTGTTCGTATATTTAAAATTTAAAAATTGAAAATAATATTACTATTTCTAATAGAAATAGATCTATGGATTCTAATAAATTGTTGAATTTGGCTTTTGATGTATCTCAGTCCAGAATTGAAAACAAGAATTTTTGCAATGGAAAAGCTTACATGAGCTGTGTGATTATTAGTAAAGATAGGTCTTGTGTTTTACGCAAAAGGAATAAATTATTACAATATTGATGGAAAAGGAAAAACTATTCATGCAGAAATGAATGCTATTAGCAATTTAAAATATTCAAAAAAAATAAGAAAGGTTGATTTATTTGTTTTTAGAACTAACAAATGTGGTGATAAACTAACAATGTCTAAACCTTGTTGTAATTGTATGCAAAATATGGAAATTAATATTACAAAAAAAGGTTACAAATTAAGAAGAATATATTATACAGATTTTGAAGGAATTTTATGTAAAGTATAATTATTCCAATATTATTAATTCATTTTTTGTTTAAAAAAAATGAATTATTCTAAGAAACTTATATTTCATCGATCTCTGATGGTGTTGGTATTATTCTAATATTCTCTTCTGGAAACTTAAGTACTTGTTTAATATTACGTAGACTCCATTCTATAGCCTCAACTTCTTTTTTTACCTTACTATAATTATGATATAAATAGAGAGTACAATTTTCCTTTTGCCAATCATCTTTTAATATAATAATATCATTCATAAATGATAATTTTTTCATTTCATCTTCTGCTTCCTTTTTATAAATTTCTTTTCTGTCAGAACCTGTAACAAAATGACATCCTAATCTTTCTTTTGTTAACTCATTTTTTATAATAACTCCAATACAAGTAATGAGACCTTGAATCATACCTTTCTCATCAACAGATAATAATATAACTTTCGTATATTCATATCTTGGTTCACCTTTTTTAGTCACAAAATATGACTCTCTTTTATTTTTTTCTAATTGCAAATCAATAATCTCAATTTCAGATTTTGTTATTTCTTCATCATATTCTTCTTCATCATGTTTTTTTATACTATTGTAACAATGTGCTTTGTTTTCTTCGTTTAGACAAACAATTGAATCAAAAAAACCTTCTGGTTGTCGACCATCCCATACAATGTAAGGGTTTTGTTTACCATTTTCTTCATAAGTTAATTGTATGAAGTTTTCTAATACATCACGCGCTTCGTCTATTGAAAAACAATAGTAACTATTTTCAGGTTTAAAAAGTTTTACTATAAATAATTCTTCAGGACACCTTATTTTTAATGTTTCTATTTGTTTTTCTATTTTTTCGAATTCTGCTTCCTTATCCTTTGCCAGTTGATTTATTGTATTTGCCATTTTCTTCATATCTTCCATTTATAAATTTACAACAAATATTTATAAATCATAAAATTATCAAATATCTATATACTAATAAAATATGTTTATATCTACAAATTTTCTAAAAGATCAGTTAGAAAAGTTTAACAAAATGCGCCTAATGAGAAGAGAGACATTTGAAACTAAAGAAGAATTTACTCAACAACAAGCTGCCAGTGCAGGTGTAAACGCCGCATTTACCACATTTATGCTAGTAATAGCCATAATTTTTTTTACATTAGAATTAATATTGTTATTTTACGCTATTAATGTAGCTATTTCATGTACTCAAGGAGGGTCTGAAAGAGTAGTACATGTAGTAATGTCGATAATATTTACTTTACCATATATGTTATTAACATCATTGTTTAGTGATTGTGCAAAAGATGTATTAAAAGGAAATAAATAGAAATAAAATGGACGAATTAGATCAAAATTCATTATTGCCATTATTAAATACATTAGGTTTGGACCCTAATGATTTAAGTAAAGAAAAAATGAATGTTTTATTACAAACAGTAAACAAAGCAATTAAAAGTAATGATTTTAGTACAGAAAACTTAAATTCTATTTTGCAATCCATGGGAATAAATAATAATAACATTGATAACAAGAAAACAGAACCAAAAAAAAGAGATAAAATAGGAAGAAATGAATTATGTTCATGTGGTTCCAAAAAAAAATATAAGAAATGTTGTGGTAAATAATTTTATATTTTAATAAAATATAAAAATTTGTTAAATCTTCTTATCAATTATCGACGACGTCAGAACACCGCACCTCAGCCCCATGGAGGGGCCCGGAATCGCGGCGCCGCACCCGCCTAATTGTCATAGGCGGGGTGGGAACTAAGATATGGGTGTGTGGGGTAGTTTGTATTAGCACTACTACATAATGATAATTGATATTTGTATGGACAAGGCATTTTACCGTATGCACTATATATACTTCTGTATCCATTACAACCACTTCCCATATTATGAGGATCTACTAAGGCATTGTATTGACCTTTTAATGTAGTATAAGTTGGAACAGTATAAAAACGAGATGTTAACATTGCTCTACCGGGAGCAACTGGTTGCATATTTCCTGCAGTATAAGGGTAATATTCTCCTAATGTTGTAAATTGACAAGGTGATCCGATACCTATTCCGCTATAATCATTTTTAGATGTCATTTATATAAATAAAAGAAAAAAAAAATATACTTTTATTCAGTATTATAAGATGAACCAAAATACCCATCACACTCCCGCTTCTTCACAGAGCGCGCGATCTTGCTCAGCGCAGTGTGGCCTTTACGGGCTACGCTTAGTCGCAATCTTTATAATTGCAACAACTTCCAGGACATGTTTTATCTAAATCCCGTTCAAATACAGCTGAAGGGCATGGTTGACCAGCTGGGCCACATTGCCATTGTGGATTTATACAATTTAAGCTAGGATCATTACTACCAAAAATATAATATCCTGTATTATCTGAAATATACCAAGCGTCCAAGGTACCCCATAAAAATGTACCTTGGGTATAATCTGCTTTATCTGGTTCACCAGATGACTTTACTGCATCATTAGAATTACAACAACCATATGAGGGATAGCGAGTTGATAATTGTCCACCCCCATCTGTGATAAATGCTGGATAACATCCAGTCTGGTCGGCAGTACCTAAAGCTGCAGGTTGAAAATCACTCCAACCAGTACTAGCACCATAACCATCCGGTTTGCCCCAACCATCAACCATTACCACAAAATTTATCATTTGGTATGTCTGACCTGAGTGTGGTTTACTAAAACGTATTTGTGTTCTACTGTCGTGGACATTTACGTTTGTCAAACTTAAGGTGGTGTTAGGCGATGGTGCTACATATGGTAATGCTAATCCATGTATATTGTAATCTTGGTCCTGATATTCTACACCATGCGACGTCATAACTAAATATCTGAATGGGTCTTTTGGATCACCAGTAAAAAATTTTATACCAGGTGCTTGATGCTCCGTACCCTTAATTTCAATCCAATCGGCTCCTCCTTCGTTAGGAGCGACTTCACCAGTAATTGAATAGGTTGTTACTTTACCTTGCTTTGTTAAAGTAGCCAAATTAGAATTCAAATTATAAACATAATCATTCATGTGTTCATTCAGTAACTTACCATCTATAGCAGAATTATATATTTGCTCTAAAGTAGTTATATAAGGTAAATGTGGAGGTGATGTACTACCTGTTGGGACAGGTGTAGGTGTTGTACCTGATGGGACAGGTGTAGGTGTTGTACTACCTGTTGGGACAG
>MDTB01084025.1_pt1 | contig 22850 bp, 23 predicted proteins | sample 811161 | NCBI WGS metagenome assembly MDTB01 (sample SAMN05326650, study PRJNA326480) | marine metagenome | isolation source: seawater | place: Mediterranean Sea | collected 2009 | reverse complement strand
CTAAAAATGAATAGAAAAAAAGAACCAAACTTAATACCTATGATTAATATAATTTTTTTATTAATGATTTTTTTTATGTTATCAGGCGTAATTAGTAAAAAAGATAAGATTGTAATAGAAAGACCAGTTTCACAAAATTCAAAAGAAATAAAAAATAATGACAAATTTCTTACTTTTACTGTTTTAAAAAATGGAGATATTTTTTTTGAAAACAAACAAATTAGCTTAGATAATCTTCAAAACTTGATTTATGATAATTACAAAAATTTTAGAGAAAAAGAAATTTTTTTAGATATTGATAAAAAAACTTATGTCAAAAATCTTAATGAAATTCTTCAAATACTAAAAACAGGCAAGGTGGAAAAAGTTTTTATTAATACAGAAGCACAAAAATGACAATTACAAAAATGAATTGGATTTTTATTTCCTTAATTTTTTCAATTTTACTTCATTTTTGTGTTTTCTTACCCTTAGTTAATCATAAAAAAAATATAAAAATAGAGAGAATAAGTGTAATAAATCTAGGACAATACAAACAGAACTACATAAAAGAGAGAAAAAAATCATCAATAAATGAAGAGGTAACCAATGAAAAAAATTTAGTTCCAAAAAAAAAAGAAAAAACGGAAATAACTAAAAATACTGAATCAATACAAAAAGTAGAAAAATTATCAAAAACAGAAACTAAGTCCTCAGAACAGACTTTAAAAAAAGATAAAATAAAAATACCTGTAAAAGAGGATCTTATTAAAAAAAAATCTAAAGATTCTCCAAATAATGACACAATCAACCAAATAGAAAAAAAAGCTCAAGATAATTCAAAACAAAAAAGAATTCAAGATCAAGAATTACGATCTTATTTATTAAAAATTTCAAAGCTTTTAAACATAAAAGCATTAAATTCATACCCTATTCAATCACTAAGAAGAAGGGAAGAAGGAACAATAGTTGTAAGAATTATCTTAGATAAATTTGGAAATCTAATAAATGTTGAAATAACTACCAAACGTCCTAAAAGATTAGCAAAAGCTGCAAAAAAGCTGATAACAGAATTTAAAAAATTTGACATTCCCCCAAAGCATGTATTTATAACAGAAAAAGATTTAAAGTTTGAAGTAAATTTAAATTATAGATTGAGCAATTAAGTTGTAAAAATACAACATTTTAGGTATTAATGTGCACAATTAGCAAATAAAGCATGATTGTTCAATTATTTTGAATTAAGTTATTCTCTACTAATAACTTAAATTTAAGGGAAGGAAAAATTCTATGAAATTTTCTAAAAAACTAGCGATTGCTGCAATCCCTGCTGCAATGGCTCTATCAGCCCCTGACGAATCTAAATCCAAACTTCTTCTTATGAGTCAAGAAGGTTGGGAAGTTTCTTTTGATGGTGCTGCAAATGCCTTCATTATGCATCAAAGTTCTGATGCGTCTTCTGTTGCTGCTGCAGGTAATAGCAGTGGTGGTGGTGACGGTGCTAATGGAGTAACGACTTTCGAAACAAATGGTGCTGTAATGGGTGCTGGTACTGATTCTACTGGTATTGTCACAGGTTTATTACCCAATGTTTGGGGTATGACTCTTAAGGCTCCAACTAACAACGGATTAGATGCTCAAGCTAGATTGGGATTGTATACACACATGAATGGTGGACAAGGCTCATTAGGTAATGGTCAAATTAACCTACGTGAAACTAACTTTTCAGTTTCAGGTAGTTTTGGTACAGTTCTTATCGGTAGAAGTTTAGGGATTTATTCAAGTTCTGCCATTTTAAATGATATGCTTCTGTTTGGTGTAGGTGCTGCACCTTCTGCTGATAACAGTAATACTACTCTCGGTAGAATTGGACTTGGTTATTTATATACTGACTTCCAGCCACAAATCAGCTGGACAACTCCTGGTCTTGGCCCTATTGGATTCAAAGTTGGTGTTTTTGATCCAAACGATGTTATTTCAGTAAACTCTGCTGCAGATGCAACAGAAAATGTTTCACCTAGAGTTGAAGCTCAGGCCACATTTGCCACTGAAGCTGCAGGCGTTGCTGCTAATTTCTGGTTAGAAGGCTCTTACCAGAATACCGAATTTACAGCAGCAGCAGCTAGTACCTGTAACGCTATTGGTACGGATGGAACTCCTGGTTCCGCAAACTGTGATGATGTAGACTCAGCTGGTGTTGCCTTTGGTACAAAGTTATCTTTTGGTAACTTTTCATTGGTTGCTACTGGTTGGTACGGAAGTGGTATGGGTATGCGCGGTCAGCACACCGAAGGTGCGCTTGATGGTGCTGGTAAACCATTTCAATCATATGGTGGATATCTACAAGGTACTGCTGACCTAGGTGGCGGTACTAACGTTGGTTACTCATATGGTGGTAACTACAAACTACAAACTGGATACGAAATAACTAACACTGCTGTAGCAGAAGTTAATTTTAACGATATGCATTCAGTTATGTTATGGCACAACGTCAATGACAACTTTAGATTAGTTGCCGAAGGTGGATATGTGCGTCAAGCTTTCCATATGGGTGGATCAAACGATGATACATTCGGTGGAGTTGGTGGATTCTTCTTCTGGTAGAATTAACCAACAGTAACTTTTTAAAAAAGGAGAGTTGATTACTCTCCTTTTTTTTTGTTATATTCTAGTATGAATCTGAAAAAATTTATCATTAGCTTTTCTTTTTTAATAATTTCCAGTTGTTCTTTAACTGATAGTTTTGATATTTTTAGCGATAATAAGTTTTACTATAAAAGTGGTTATGAAAGAGTGCAGCTTGATTCAGAAAGTAAGAGAGTAAAAAATATACATCCAATAAAAATAAATCCAGCCAATATTGAAGGGGCACTCAACCTTGTTCTAGTAAAATTTGGAAAAACTGCAGAACCTCTGTTTAGTGAAAACAAAGTTTATAAATTTTCTGTGGCAATAAGTGAAGCACTCTCAGAAGCTAATAAAAATCAGGATATTGTTTTTACAGTAGAGGATTGGTACAAAAGAAAATATTTGAAGGAAAATAGAGTCACATCGGGAAGAATTTTTTATAATAACTCCGGTTTAAATATAATATTCGGTTCTATACTCAGAAAGGGTAATATGAATGAAACAGATCCGATGGTTAAAGCCGGAAAAAATCCTGACTTAGTACGTGACCCTTTTTTACCGGGTTCAAGATTTGAATCAGTTAAAAACCCTTTTTTACTTACAGCTGTACCAAATAGTGGAGTTTTTAGGCCTAGATTGGCAAAAAATAGAATAGACTGGCTAGTTTTTTCAATAAAAGCTCTTCAACCCAGAGGAAGGATGAGTAATCAACAAAAACAAGTTGCTGCCAGTTCCAGAATTGAATACCAAAACCTTCAATCTGAAATACAAAAATTAAAAGGTGAACTCAATCAGGTGAAAAGATCTCAAAATTCTAACCAATACTATGATTATAGGAGTCAAAATTATAGAAACAATAATTATCAAACTCCTTATCAAAGATATAATAATGTTCCCCCAAACTATGGTTATAATTATCCAAGAGCATATAGACCAGGAAATACAAATTACGGGAATAATAATTATAAAACAAAATTTGAAGAACTAAAAATTCTTCGCGAGAGAGGTTTAATTAGCCAAGAAGAATTTAAACAAAGGATTAAAAAATTAAAACGTTAAAATTCATATTCTATATTCCAAATAAATGTGCTATTAGCAGAAGCATCGGTTAGACTCTTCAAATATCCGATTGAAAATTCATAATTTATATCTTGTATTTGTAAGTCTCTTTCTATTTGAAACCCATATTGGTGTTCTTGATTATGATAAGTTGAAATGTTTGAAAGTTTTCCTAACTCTGAAAAACCAATGATTGAAAATAGAAAGTCTTTATAAATGGGATTTTTGTACAAAAGATAATTTGACACAGTGAATTCAGTAGATCCAGAAGAATTTCTTCCAATTTTTTTTTCAAAAATTAAATTAGAAATTAATCTAAATTTTTGACTGTTAAACTCATTTAGATATTTGTATTCAACTTCATCAATTCCTTCCCCTTTAGAAATAAAGTTGTAAGAAAAGTATAAAGCAGCAGCAAACGATCTATTATCAATTAATTGAAATTGATTTTGGAATTCAGTTTTTTCCCAATCAAGTGGGGTACCTTCTAAATCAGATATATGAAATTCTAATTCAGACTGCCAGTTTTTAGACCAGGAATACTCCGTCTCTAAGACATGATGATTAGCCAGATTTTTTGAGGGAGTATCATCTATGTCGATGTGCCCTCTCCACTCCAGAGATTGTCTACCCTCCTCCACTCTAGGTGAGTAGATTTTGTGGTGAGCAAGAACACTGGTAAAAAAGATAACTGAAAAAAAATTAACTATTAAGTAAATCTTCATCTAATATTGTCATATGAAATTGATAGGCTAATTCTCCATCTTCCTCATCTTTATAAATAAGTCCAATAAATTCATTTTTAAAGTAAATCTCAGCAGAATTTGAATTATTGTTATCCTCTTTAACCTCATAAAATTCTGTACTGAATTTTTTATTGAGATATTCTTGTATTCTCTTTATTTCATAAGAATCCATCGTTATGCTCATTTAAAGGTTGAATATTTATATTATAGTAGTTTAAGTGAAGTTTGTATCATATATTTCAGTTTTAGGCCTGATACCATTTTTTTTATATCATGTTAAGTATCTAAAAGACGAATTTTTTATTTTAAATTTTAATATTTATTATGGATTTATTATTTTTGGATTTTTACTTGGTATGCAATGGTTAAGAACCCTAGAAACAGATAGAAATATTTATGAAAAACTTGCTCCTGTTTTAATTATCTCTCTAATAATTGTTCTTATTAATTTTGATATTAAACTTAAATTCGTAGTTATAGGTGCTTTATTGTTGGCTTTAATGCATGAATTTTTTTTTCAAAAACAATTATTAACTAATAATTACCTGCTCATGAGATTTATAATTACTTTTTTGGCAATATATTCTTTTTTTATTTAATTAAAAAATTATTAATCGAGCAATTACAGTAACTTATAAAATATTTAATTAATTCTCTTGAAAGATTTTAATATTTTAGTCAAATTAGAATAGCTTATTTATGGGGAGGTAAATATTCTTCAATTATTTTCCACTTCATACATACCATTCATGCCCAAATGGCATGTAATTTTAACTTTTGAAAGGATATTACAATGGTAATGCTAGAACCGAATGATTTTGTTGGTGTGTCTTTCTGGATTATTTCAGTTGCTATGGTTGCATCGACTGCATTCTTTTTTGTTGAAGCAGGAAATATGACTTCTCATTGGAGAACCTCAGTAATTGTAGCTGGTTTAGTTACTCTTATTGCTGCAGTTCACTATTATTACATGAGAGCAGTATGGGTGGGATCAGGTGACAGTCCAACCGTTCTAAGATATATTGATTGGCTACTTACAGTTCCGCTGCAAATGATTGAATTCTATTTAATTTTAGCCGCAGTTGGTGCTGCCACAAGTGGTATTTTCTGGAGACTATTAATTGGAACAATAGTTATGCTTGTTGCAGGTTTTCTTGGTGAAGCAGGCTACATAAACGCTACTGTAGGATTTGTAGTTGGAATCGCTGGATGGATCTACATTCTTTATGAAGTATTCGCTGGTGAAGCTGCACAAGCAAGTACTGCAAGTAATTCTGAAGCACAAAAATCTGCTTTCAACGCTATGAAGTGGATTGTATCTGTTGGATGGTCAATCTATCCTATTGGATATTTCCTAGGATACCTCGGTGGGGGTACTGATGTTGCAACTGTTAATGCCGTATATAACTTGGCAGACTTTGTAAATAAGATTGCGTTTGGTTTGGTTATCTGGGCTGCTGCTAGTTCAGAGTCTCATGCTAAATCATAAATCCTAACTTAAAAATAAAGGGGGTAGATAATACTTATCCCCTTTTTTTTTATGACTGATTTATTAAGAAATATTTCCCGAGAGAATATTCAGACTGTTTTGAGTAGCAGTAACTGGAAAAACCTTCTGAGCTACAATAGAAAGAACCTTGATGTTATTACTCAAAATGCTCTATCCTCAAAATTAAAAAAAATAGAAGCGCTAATCTACAGATATACGTGTGATAACTCATGGATGGGAGAATGTGCCAAATATCACCTTCAGACTGGTGGAAAAAGATTCAGAGCTTCTTTGGCACTTCTTTCAGGTGAAGTGCTTAAATTCGATGAAAAAATTAGTATGTACGTAGCAGCTTCTTGTGAGTTAATACATAATGCTTCATTGATACATGATGACTTACAAGATCGTGACTTGCTTCGCAGAGGTAAACCAACAATTTGGTCAAGGTTTGGCGATGCCTCAGCAATTAATTTAGGAGATCATTTTATTTCTAATGCTTTTCAAATACTCTCAAGTGCTCCAACTAGTTCAGATATGAAATGTTTAGCCATAAACGAATTAAGTAAAGCAATTAAACAAGCTGTAGCTGGACAGACCAGAGAAATTCAAACAAGGGCTAATATTGAATTACAAATGAAAGATTATGAATCTACTGCAAGAGCTAAAACTGGTAGTTTATTAAGTTTACCAGTAAAACTTATTTTAATTCTATCCGGTCAAATTAACAAAGCAAATACATTGAAATCTATTTATGAGTCTGGGCTAGCTTATCAAATACAAGATGATCTTTCTGATTTTATTGGCATAAAAGAGAGAGGTTTACCCGGTAGAGATTTAAAAGAAGGAAAAATGAATATATTAATTATGCACTATTTGAATGAAGCAAGTTCGTCAGAAAAATACCTACTTAATTTATTCTTGAAAAGAAGGTTTGAATCAATTTCTGAGGAAGAGATTCTTTTATGGATTACAAAAATTAAAGATAAAAATATAATCGAGAAGACTCTAACTCACCTTTACATAGTGGTGAAAAGGTCTGTAGAGATTTCAAAAAAATCTGGTCCTGAGTTTCATCATATAACAAAGTTTGTAATAAAAAATATCTTAAAAAGAATATCAAAAAAAATTTTGTAAACTCTAATGCTTAAGCCCAAGAAAACTGCTATCATAATAGGGTCAGGATTTGGTGGACTTGCAGCATCATTACGCCTTAAATCGTTAGGTTTCAATGTTTCATTGTTTGAAAAACTTGATCAATTAGGTGGGCGGGCAAGAGTATTCAAAAAAGATGGCTTTTCATTTGACGCTGGCCCAACTGTAATCACAGCACCATTCTTATTTGACGAACTCTTTAAACTTTTTAATAAAGAAAGAAGTGATTATGTGTCATTTGTTGAACTAGATACTTGGTATCAATTTTATTTTGATGATGGGAGAGTTTTTAATTATGGAGGAACAATAAAAGATACTGAGGAAGAAATAAGAAAATTTAATTACGATGATATAAATGGATATAAAAAACTTGTTAAAATGTCAGAAAAAATTTTTAATGTTGGTTTTACCGAATTATCTCATGTCCCATTTGATAATTTTATATTTATGATAAAACAAATACCAAAACTCATTAAACTTAAGAGTTACCTAACAGTTTACCAACTTGTGTCAAAGTATATAAAAGACCCATTCCTAAGAAAAGCTTTTAGTATCCAGCCACTCCTTTTAGGAGGAAATCCATTTACCACTACATCAATTTATAACTTGATACATTTTTTAGAAAGAAAGTGGAAAGTACACTATGCACTAGGAGGTACTGGGGCTATTGTAAAAGCCTTGAAAAAATTAATGTTAGAGGAAAAGGTACATATAAGAACCAATGCAGAGGTAAAAAAAATTTTGTTTGAAAATAAAAAGGCTATAGGCGTGGAATTATCAAATAATAAAAAAGTTTTTTCTGATATTGTTGTATTTAACGGTGATCCAAGTCATGCTTACCTAAATATGATTCCTCAAAGTCTTATTAAAAGGTGGAATAAAAACAAAATTGAGAAATTAGAATTATCAATGGGACTTTTTGTGATTTTTTTCGGTACTAATAAAGTTTATAAAGATGTGAAACATCATACTATATGGATGGGAAAAAGATTTAAAGGTTTATTAAAAGAAATTTTTTCAGGAAAAAATTTACCTGATGATTTTAGTTTATATTTGCACAGGCCTACAGCAACTGATAAAACAACTGCTCCAAAGGGATGTGATAGTTTTTACGTACTATCACCAGTTCCAAACCTAAAATCAAATATTTGTTGGGAGAAAGAAGGTGAAGCTTATAAAAATAAAATATTAAAAGCACTCGAAAGTACTATTTTACCCGGTTTAACAGATAATCTTCAAACTTGTTTTTACATGACTCCGTCTGACTTTAAAAGTGACTACTTATCATACAATGGAACTGGATTCTCAATATCACCTATATTTAAGCAATCTGCCTGGTTTAGATACAATAATAGAGCTGAAGATTTTAATAGTCTTTTTTTTGTTGGCGCAGGCACTCATCCTGGAGCAGGTGTGCCAGGAGTGCTTAGCTCAGCAAAGGTTTTAGAAAATATTATTAGAAATAGATATGTTAAATAGTGAAAATATTTTCAAAAAAAATGCTAAAACTTTCTATTTCGCTTCAATGTTTTTTTCTAGTAAAAAACAAAAGGATGTCGAAACTTTATATAATTTTTGCAGATATGTTGATGATATAGGAGATTTAGAATCAAATAAAAGTAATTCTAAAAAAAAACTAAATCAAATAATTCAGAGTTTAACTAAAAGAAAATCAAAAAGCATATTCGTGTGTAAATTTATAAAATTAATGGATAAATACAACATTCCAACTAAGATTCCAGTCCAACTGGTACAAGGAGTTATGAGCGATACAAACAAGGTAAACATTAAAAATAATAAACAACTTTTTGATTACAGCTTTAAAGTTGCAGGAACTGTTGGACTTATGATGTGTTCTTTAATGAAAATATATGATAAAGAGCTTTATAAACATGCAATAGAACTTGGCATTGCTATGCAGATAACTAATATTGCAAGAGATGTGAAAGAAGATTTAGAGGTTAATAGAATATATTTACCCTCAACAATAAGGGGGATATCCGTGCTCAACTGCAGTGAAATAATAAACAGCAAAAATGCTCAAAATAAAATTTCGAATAACATGAATAAATTAATTCAATGCTCAGAAATTTTATATGATCAAGCAACTAAAGGTATAATGTTATTGCCAATAAAGTTTAAATTCATAATACTTCTAGCAGCGAATCTTTATAGAGAAATTGGTAGACAGATTTTAAAGGAACCACGGATCATATGGAGTAAAAGAGTATTTGTTACAAAAAAAAGAAAAATATTTATTTTTTTTCAGACAATATTTTTTATGTTCAATAGATATAAAAGAAAAGAAACTAGAAAAATTAAGGTTGGATACCTTTTAAAGCAATTGAATATAGAGTGATGAATGAATAATAATTATGATATAATTATTATTGGAGCGGGATTATCTGGAATCTCACTAGCGATAGAATTATCATTGAGAACAGATAAAACAATTTTAATCCTAGAAAAAAAAGACAGGCTTAAAAAAGATAAAAATTGGTGTTTTTGGAGTAAGCCAAAAAATTATTTCTCAGACATAGTTGAAAATAGATGGGACAAAATAGTTATAAGGGCTAAAGGAAGAAAATTAGTTAAAGAACATAGTCAACATTCATATTTACGAATATCATCAAAGAAATTTTATGATGAAGGTCTGAAGATAATCAACAAGACTAAAGCATCAAAAATCTTATTTGGACAAGAAATAAAAAAAATAAAAGAATTTAGAGACTATATACAAGTAACAACAAAAAAAAATACTTTTTATGGAAAAACTCTATTTAATTCAATGCCGAAAGAAATTTCAGAGAAAAAATTGAAACAGCACTTTTTTGGTATTGAAGTTACATCTGAAAAACCAGTTTTTAATAGAAAAGAGATTATCTTAATGGACTTTCAAGGTAAAAAAGATTTAGTTCATTTTTTTTACCTTTTACCTTACACAAACAAAAATGCACTAATTGAGACCACATACTTTTCAAATTCTATATTTGGAATATTGCATTATAAAAATGATATAAGAGCCTACTTAAAAAATAATTTCCCTAATGAGAGGTTTAGGGTTGATTTTTGTGAAAAAGGTATATTGCCAATGTATAAGACTGAAAGTATTTCCACAAAGAGAAATATACAAATTGGAACATCAAATAATTGGTTAAAAATTTCTACAGGATATGGTTTTCAAAAAGCATTTTTAAACAGTGCGAAAATAGTAGATTGTATTTTAGACAACAAGAGAATCTTGATTCCAAAGAGTAGAATTGGAGAGATATTAGATAAGATATTTTGTGAATTTTTAAATAAATATCCCAATGATTATGAAGATTTTTTTTTCAGGTTTTTCTCCAGGTTAAGTTTAAAAACAATCATTAATTTTTTGACAGAAAAATACAATATTTTAGACTTATTAAAAGTTTTATTAGTGCTTCCAAAAAAGAAATTAATTCTAACCGCAATTTCAATTTTCAAAAAAAAAGCGTACTATGTCGATTGAACTTAGAGTTTTCTTACTTTCAATAGTTTTTACTTTTTTGTTTTACTACTTATTTTTTGATTTTCTAAGTAATGACTACTACAATCAGTTCTTAATTTTTCTTCTACCCCTTATTTGGCCAGGAATTGCACACGGCAGTTTAGATTTATTAATAGCAAAAAAGTATAATCTAATCAGAGATTTTCCTTCAACATTATACTTTATTATTTTGTATGTGCTTTTGGCTTTTATGATTGTAATAATTTGGTATCTTGCTCCTAATATTGGAATTTTATTATTTTTAGTGATTTCTATAATACATTTCGGAACCAGTGATACAAAACCTAATAAACAACTAATACTTTATTTAGTAGAGGTTTTGATCAGAGGACTTATGCCTATTTGCATCCCTATTTTTTTTTTCTCCGCACAAGTTAATTTCATATTTTTAAAGTTATTTGTAACTGATAGTTTCTACGTGGAAATAGTAAAAATCAATGTATATATTTTCTACTGTTTAATTCTTCTTATTACCATTCTATTTTTCTATTTCATAAAAAAAAAGACTAACGATAATTCAAAGTTAATCTCTACAGAAATAATACTTATATTTAGTTGTTTTACTTTTTTTGAACCATTAATATCTTTTTGTTTATATTTTTGTTTCATGCATTCATTAAGACATTTGATTGATGAAAAAAAGAACTTAGGTTTGTCAAATAAGCAATTGATTTTTAATACACTACCAATAACTGGTCTCACACTGTTAGCCTTGATTTTTTGTTATTTTTTTATAAATTTTGACGATAATCTTTTTAAATTTTTTCCAATTTTATTTATTTCGTTGGCCTCGCTAACTGTTCCTCATATGTTACTTATAAGCTGGAGTAAAACTATTTATAGTAAGAACTAAGGCACTGATTACTTTCAATATTTTTGAACCATTTTGGTTTTTTATTTTCACCAAAGTAATCTAGATTTTTTGGAGTCTTGAAATTTAAACAATCACCAAGTGAAATAGATCTCGTTTCTATATTTAATCTAATACTTTCCCCCGAGCCACTACCGTGAACATGATGACCAGAAAAACATACAATATCACCTATTCTAGGTTTAATAATAATCCTTTTATTTTCTATGATTTTTAAATCTTTAACAAATGGTGTAGAAGCATATTTCTGAGGATTTTTTTTGTATTTAAAATAACTCCATTTATCACTTGTATTATTGATGAACTTATTAAAATATTCTGGAACTACATATAATGAATTCGAGTCAAATATATTTTTGATTGGAAACCACCAATTTATTTGCTCTCTCATGTTAGAACCCCATGTATCACGATGTGCCAAGGCTTTTTGTAATGTACCTAGATTCCGCATACTTTTTGGAGATGAGAATCTAAAACATATTTGGTCCAAAAATATTTTGTTAGTACGTAAACCAATTGAATTTAAAAAAAATTTAAAATATTTTTTCATTAATTTATATCTTTTAAATTCTTCTTGATATTTTTCCAATTTTTTATTCTGTACTATTTTTTCTCTAATATCCTCAAAGTTGCCATAAAAAATATTCCTTGATAATTTTTCAATTACATCATTTCTAATCCATCGACATATTTTTGAAATATAAGGGTTTGATTTAAAAATAATGATATAACCATCAAAAATACACCTTTTAAAAAAAATGTGAAATTGATTTCTTCCTAAGGATTTAATATCATTTAAATTAATATATATAATTTTATTTTTTTTTAACATTTGACATTGAAATTTTTAGATAAAAATACAGCTTTAAAGCTCCTGGGACAAGAACTTATTAATCATAGTGTGGTAATTTCAGATCCGAATTTAAGAGATTGTCCTATGGTTTTTGTATCAAAAGAATTTTCTTTGCAAACTGGCTACAGTGAAAAAGAGTCACTAGGAAGAAATTGTCGTTTTCTTCAGGGGCCAGAAACTGATCCAAATGATATAGATCATATTAGGATGGCGATTAAACTAAAAAAAAAAATAACTATAGATATATTAAACTATAAAAAGAACGGTGAAAAATTTTGGAATAGACTTCGTATCAGGCCTCTTTATGATGAAAAAGGAGAAGTGTTTTTTTTTGCAGGTGACCAAAATCCCATAAAAGAAGAAGAGGTAAGAAGATACACATTTAATAAAATTTTGGATTAATCCTCATAAAATTTATATTGAAGATCTAAATAAGAACCACCTTCGCATTGAATAACGTTCTCTGGTCCCTTACCCTCGTTTTTTTCTTTTTCTTGGTATAAGTAAACATTTTGATAGAATATAGCTTGTCTTTCTTGAAGAGTCCAAAGTGTATGTTCATCAAGCGGTATAACCTTTTTCTGATTTTTTTGATAATGGTGGATCATTTCATGAAGTATTATAGATCTATCGCATACATTATTGTTAGGTTTTAAATCCTTAATATAATATATACCCTCATTTCTAACGTAATATGCTTTTACACGACAGTTTTTATCTGAAAAACAAGCTTTTTCAGACATTTCATCGGAGGATAAAGTAAAAAAGTTTGGAGGTTCAATCTTAGTTGTAAACTCTGTATTACCAATAATCCAAACTGCAAGGCTAGCCAATAAAGTCTCAGATATCATTTTTTAACTCATATTCTCTAATAATTTTTCCACTTTTAAAATCTTGGATCCTCAAAATTTCACGTTTGTCTGATTTAAGATATAGATAAATTTTACCATCATCAATTTGAAAAGAATTAAGGTTAAAATTCTTCTCTATTTTAAAAAACTCTAATTCATTAATATAATTAGTGTCATCAATATTGTTATTAATTTTTTTTATTAAAACAAATATTACTAGAGTGGTTAATGTTATAATTAAAATAGCCATAGCAATAACGATTTTTTTTAAAGAAAGAAACATGAATTCAGATTTTATCAATATTCCAGTAGATGACAAGGATTTGGGTAAAAGGATAGATATTATTCTAGCGGAAAAATATCCTACATTCTCACGAAATCAATTTCAAAAACTAATAATACAAGAAAATGTAACCTTTAATGATGCTACTGTTACAAACAGATCAATAAAAATTAACAATTTGGGTATTTTGAGAATACAAATTCCTAAAAATAAAAAGTTAGAAACAAAACCTGAAAATATACCAATAGATATAGTATTTGAAGATAACAATATCTTAATTGTTAATAAATCTGCAGGAATGGTAGTTCACCCATCATCTGGAAATCAGGAGCATACACTTGTCAATGCTCTTCTCTTCCATTGCAAAAACTCCTTATCTGGTATTGGTGGTATAGAAAGACCTGGTATTGTTCATAGACTAGATAAGATGACTAGTGGATTAATACTTATTGCAAAAGATAACAAATCTCACCTAAATATTTCTGAACAATTCAGGTTAAGAAAAATTAAAAAGGCTTATAAGGCATTTGCATGGAATAGACTTTACAAAAGCACAGACCAAGTAAATACAAAAATTATTCGTTGTTGCACTAACAGAAAGAAGATGATGGCGAATAACAACAAAGGTAAAGATGCTATTACAGATTATAGGGTTTTAAAAGAATATTATTTTAATAATGATAGTTATGTAAGCTTTCTTTCTATTAATTTACGAACAGGAAGAACACACCAAATACGCGTTCACATGAATTATCTTGGCAATAGCTTAATTGGAGATGATTTATATAAAGAAAAAAAAACAAAAATTAAGAGGGAAATGCCAATGAGACTCAAAGAAATTATTGAAGGGTTGGAAAAGAATGGTAGACAAGCTTTACATGCAAGTTATCTGAGTTTTTCGCACCCCCTTACAAACGAAACTATGTCATTTAAATCCCCACTACCTAAGGATTTATCTGATTTAAAAAAAGAACTAGAATTAATTTCTTAATGCATTTAGAATAATTCTAGTTTAGTGTTTGACAGTAAATAAAAATTAATATATCGTGCACTCCTATGTTAACAAAAATTACATCTAGCATCAGCCAATCTTTATCTCAAAATGGTGTTTCCAAGTTTCTTAGAGATATTAGGAAATTTCCGTTGTTAACTCAAAAAGAGGAAAGTGAACTAGCTCACGATTGGGTAGAAAATAGGAACTTTAAAGCTGCTCACAAGTTAGTTAATAGCCATCTTAGACTTGTTGTAAAAATAGCGATGGGATTTAGAGGTTATGGTCTCCCTCTAAACGAATTAATTGCCGAAGGGAATGTAGGAATGATTCAATCTTTAGAAAGGTTTGACCCGAGTAAAGGTTTTAGATTATCTACATATGCTATGTGGTGGATTAGGGCATCGATTCAGGAATATATACTTCACTCATGGTCGATGGTCAAAATTGGTACCACTGCATCTCAAAAAAAGCTTTTTTTCAACCTGAGGTCACTTAAAGGTAAATTGAAAGCATTAGAAGATGGTGATCTGCAACCTGAATTGGTAACTGAAATTTCTGAAAGATTGAATGTACCTGAAAATGATGTTATTGACATGAACAGAAGATTATCTGGTCACGATCATTCACTTAATTCGCCGCTATCCGCTGACGCCGAGGGTGAATGGATCAATTGGATTGCAGATGATAGAGATTCTCACGAAAATTCTCTAATCCAAAATGATGAACTAAACAAAAGAAGAAAAATATTAGAAGTCGCCTTACAAAATCTTAATGAAAGAGAACGTCAGATTCTCATTAAAAGGAGACTTGTAGATGATCCACTCACACTTGAAGAATTAAGCAAATCCTTTGGTATATCCAGAGAAAGAGTCAGACAAGTTGAGGTTAGAGCATTCGAAAAACTACAAAAAGTTGTAAAAAATATTGATTATAAAAATAAAAATTTTAGTCAATAAACGGATTTTTCACTAATATTGTATCATCTCTTTCAGGACTAGTTGATAGTATTACTACTCTTGTACTTATTAGCTCCTCTATCCTTCTAACGTATTTTATGGCAAGTGCAGGTAGTTCAGACCAACTTTTTGCACCATTAGTGCTTTTTTTCCATCCTTCAAAAGTTTCATAAATTGGTATTAGATTTTCTTGTTCGTATTCTGACACTGGAAAATAATCAATTCTTTTGCCAAAAAGCTTGTAAGCCACACAAACTTTTATATTCTTGAAGTCATCTAAAACATCTAACTTGGTTAACGCAATTCCGTCAGCACCGGAAACCTCAATTGAATATTTCGTTAAAACTGCATCAAACCAACCACATCTCCTTTTTCTTCCAGTAACCGTACCAAATTCTTTTCCAACTTTTCCTAACTTTTCTCCACTTGCATTTTTTAATTCCGATGGAAAGGGACCACTTCCAACTCTCGTCATATAAGCCTTTACAATGCCTAAAATAAAACCAAGCTTTTTAGGGGAAATACCAGAACCAACTGATGCAGCTCCAGAAACCGTATTAGACGAAGTTACATAGGGATAAGTTCCGTGATCAATGTCGAGCATAACGCCTTGAGCACCTTCAAATAGAATTTTTTGTCTTGTGCGATTAGCCTTTTCAAACAAAGGTGCTATTCTTTTACAATATCTTAAAACCTTATCTTTGACTTCGTCTATTTCCTTAATAAGAGTTTTCTCCGATATTAATTGTGAATCTAGACCCTTTAAAACGGTATTATGAAAATCCAGTAAAATCTTTATTTTCTGATTTAGTTTTTTTTTATTCCTTAAATCCACTAATCTAATTGCTCTCCTTCCAATTTTATCTTCGTATGCTGGTCCAATACCCCTACCCGTTGTGCCTATTTTATTTTTTCCCTTCATTTTTTCTCTTATTTGATCAACCTTTTTATGTATACTTAAAATAAGGACTACATTCTCTGCAAGAATTAAATTTTTAGGTGACACTTGAACACCAGACGCCTTAAGCTTTTCAATCTCGTGAATCAATGCCTGAGGATTCACAACTACACCATTTGAAATTATAGAAATTTTATTTTTTCTAATAATTCCGGAAGGGAGAAGGCTCAAAGCTATTTTTTTTTTTTTTAAAACAATCGTATGTCCTGCATTATTGCCACCTTGAAATCTGACAACAATATCTGCTTGATTTGATAACCAGTCGACAATTTTGCCTTTACCTTCATCTCCCCACTGTGAACCAATTACTGTAACATTCCCCATTTCTAAATTTACCTAATCAAATTCTCAATCAAAGAGGAAAAACCTATACATTCCTCTTCATTAATACGATATCTTCCACCACTAAATAATTCTCTCATAGATTCTGAATAAAATTTAAATATAATCCCATTATGATAACCTGATTTGTCAATTTCAATCGGATCAATTATTAAATCTAATTTTTTCGTTTTACTATTTATGTTCTTTAGTGAATTTAAGAATCTATTTATCTCAATTTGTGTTTTTGACGGAAAATTGTCAGATTGTAAGCTTGAAATTTTTGTTTCTATATTACCAACACAATTTAGTAACTTTTCAGAAGTCTCGTAAACTTCTTTGGAAATTTTTTTTAATTCTGTAGTATTTTTATTTTCTAAGTTTTTCTTTAAAAAGAGAGTTTGATCATCGTTTAAATTGAAATCATTGGATATGCTTTCAACAAAGGTAGCCATAGATAGTATAACATCAAATTTATTTATGTTATATTCCTTCAATAGTTCTGTGATAATGTTAATAATTTCAATTTCAAATTTATCGCTATCTATGCCAATAAGTTCAGCTCCTATCTGAGTTGATTGTCTTGAAATATTTGTAAACGAATTATTTACTTTTAAAATGTCACCAAAATAGCATAGTCTTAAGGGTCTAGCATGATCTTTCAATGAGCCACAGGCGATTCTAGCTATTTGTGTTGTTATATCCGATCTAAGCCCCATAACTTTTTGTGACAAAGGGTCAAGCACTCTAAATGAATCAACGTTATTAACTTTATTTGACAAAAAAAATAAAGAGTTTTCGAATTCGAGCAATGGAGGTTTAACTAACCTAAAATGATATTTTTGAATTAAGCTAATAAAACTACTAATTAATGTAAATTCTTTTTCAGCCATTTCTGGCAGGCTATCTCTAAAGCCTTCAGGTAGTAAATGATTTTTCATGCTATATTTTCAAAAGACCAGTCTAACCAATTTGTTAGAATGATTAAATCATTATTTAAAATTGTTGGTCCGTTCCAAATTCTTATACCTGTTTTAGCCATTCTGTAGGATTCAATATCGTAAGCTATATTTTCATTTTCGAGAAATAGGAAGGTTTTTTTTAACTTTGCTTTATTCTTTGAACTGTCCAACTTAAAGTAGCACGGAGAAATTGATTGAAACTTTGGATTTTCACAAAAATATGAAAAATAGTTATTGTTTTTTATCCAATTATCTAATATCTCCTTATTTTTCTTACAATATGAGTTACTCCAGTTTATACCTCCAGAAGTCATGAACCAATCTAATGCAAAGTCAAAATCTGATAAACAAAGGAATGAGGGTGTGTTAATTGGGAAATTATTACAATTCAAATCTAACGTTTTGGGAATATTTTTATTTTTGACGGCTTTCAGACGTTCTTGGGCTTTAGGACTTAAAACAACAATACCGTGTTGTGATTCTGAACCTATTGCTTTTTGCCAAGAAAAAATAGTTGCGTCCAGTTTTTTCCATTCTAGACGATATATAAAAGCTGCTGATGTTGCATCACAAACAACAATTCTGTCACAATCGTCTTTAATCCATCCACAATTGTCAATTGACATACCTGTCGATGTTCCTGTCCATACAAAAATTAAATCATCATCAAAATCTATTTTTTGTAGATCTGGCATTGTCCCATTAAGCGATTTAAGAATATTCTGATTTAAACCTAATTTATTTATTTCTGTAGACCATTGAACTCCCCAATAATCAAAAATAATATTCGTTATTCTTTTTTTTTTTGTAAAAAGTGACCATATTACAGATTCCATCGCGCCAGTGCATGAACCAGGTGTTATAAAAATTTTATAATCCTTAGGTATATCAAGAACTGATCTAATTTTTTCAATAATTTCCTCGATATAATCTTTTTGTTTTTTTGATCTATGGTATCTACTTAAGTAGTCTATTTTTAATTGTGACAAAGTCCAAACTGGTGGCTTGTTGGTAGGACCACAAGAAAAGTTTGGAAACCTTGGCTTATTTTTTGGTTTTACTATATTAATTCGTGATACCATGAAAAAAAAAGGGTAAATGTTAACCAACAAATAATTGTAAGAGGAATACCAAATTTCAGGTAATCAACGAATTTATAATGTCCTGGACTCATAACTAATAAATTAGTTTGATAAGCCATTGGGGTTAAGAAGGATGTATTTACTGCAAAGATTACTGTTATCGCCAATATCTTAGGGTCCATATTCACTTTTTGGGCAAAATCAATTGCAATAGGGGTAAACAATACAGCGCAAGCATTATTTGAAATAAAGTTTGTGATAATCGAAACCAATATAAAAAAACTAGATAATATAACTATTGGTTCAGAGTTTTCCAAAAGCGTTGCAAGATTTATTGCTAAGTAGCTAGCTGTACCTGTCTCTAAAATTACTTTACCGAGTGCTAACGATGTAACAATTAACAACAAAAGATTACTATCAATTGCACGCATTGCTTGACGAGTCGTCAAAACATTAGTCAAAAGCATGCAAAGAACACCTAGTAGTGATGAGACAACTAAAGGAAAAATTTCAAAAATACTAAGAATAATAACCATAAAAAAAATGAAAATTGATTTATTTGGTAGTGCTTTATCTATAATATTTGTAGTAGACCATTCTAAAGGAATAATATCACTCTTGGTTCTCAAATTTTTAATTGCATCTTTAGTACCCTGAATCAAAAGTACATCTCCTGTTTCAAGAGGTATCTCTGTCATACTATTTCTAATTACTCTGTCCTTCCTCTGGAGGCCAATAACTACACAATTAAACTTATATCTAAAACTTGAATTTTCTATGGTTTGTCCAACCAAACTTGAAGAGGGAGATATGACAGCTTCTGTCAATATTTGAGTATCAGTATTTTCATTTAAAGTTTTATTTCTTATTTTTGAAATTTCAGATCCGCATATACCCATTTTTTTTGATATAATATCAGCAAGTGCCTCTTGAGAAGTAGCAAGAATCAGTAGATCGCCGACCTTCAGTTCAAAATCATTAAATAGAGGTCCATGTTCTGCATGCTCTTTCCTCTGAATAGTCAATAATTTAACATTGTCCAGACCGGGAAACTTTCCTCCTTCTGACTTTTGACCGACAAGTGGAGAATCTTTATGAATTTTTAATTGTGCAATAAACTCTTTTTTCTCATCACCAATAAGCTCCTTTGCAAGTGGTGATCTCGGTTTTAATAAAAATTTTGAAAAAACTAGTATGTATAAAATTCCTATAAAAGCTATTATGCTACCAGGAATTATAAAATCAAAAAAACCAATGTTAATATTACCAATACTATTCAATGAATTAGCAACTAGAAGATTTGTGCTAGATCCCACTAAGGTAGTTGAGCCACCTAATATAGCGGCATAGCTAAGTGGCATTAAATACCTACTAACGGAATGATTTAATTTTTGTGCGATGACCTGCATTACTGGTATAAAAATAATAACCACTGGCGTGTTATTCATAAATGCACTCAAAAAAACAATGAGAAATAATGATATTACAAAAATTATCTGAGGTTTACCCTCAAAAATATTTATAATTTTACTAATAAATGGATCTAATGCTTTTGTATTAACAATACCTTGTCCTAATATTAATAATGAACAAACTGTTATAAGAGTTATATTACTAAACCCACTTAAAATAGCAGAGGGACCTAAAACGTTTATATTTTTTGAGTTGAGAAAGGGAAATATTGAGAAAAAAATCAACAAAAAGCTCAATATGACGATTGACTTAAAAACTATTGACCATTTATCAACTGCGTAAAAAACTACTGAAGAAATTACAAATGCAATGCTGAAATATACAAAATAGTTTTGTTCTAAAATTATCATTTTAAATAATATACTAAATTAAAGTTTTATTTTTTTAAATAACTATGTAAAGTTGAATAATAAGTATTTAATAAATAATAATTAAATGAGAAACAATATCAATGCTAAAACGTCTTAAGGATAAAGAAAATATTAATTTACATGAGGATTTACTTAAGCCTCTTGAAAATTCAAACAAAATTTATATTAAAAGTAAAAGGTTCGATGATGTCTCGGTTCCCATGCGAAAAATTAATCTAAGTGATCCAGAGCTTAAAAGTTTAATTGTTTACGATACATCTGGAATGTATACGGATAAAAACTATTCAAGTACAATTAATACTGGATTACGAAAAGTAAGGGATAAGTGGTTGTCAAATAGAAATCATATTAGTCTTTGTAATAAACATCCGCTTAAATATCTGAACAAAAAAAATTCGAAGGGTGTAGTTTATCCTAATGTAAACAGTAAGATTCTGAAGGTAAACAGTAAAGATAACATCACACAAATGTCATATGCAAAACAAGGAACTATTACTGAAGAAATGGAATATTGTGCGATAAGAGAAAATGAGGGCAGAGAAGCAATTTTAAAAAATAAAATTAAGAAAGATGATTTGATTACTGCGGAATTTGTTAGAGATGAAGTAGCTAGTGGTAGAGCGATAATACCCTCAAATATCAATCATCCAGAGTTAGAACCTATGGTTATAGGGGAGAATTTTCTCGTAAAGATAAATGCAAATATTGGAAATTCTGCTGTTTGGTCTAGTACTAAAGAAGAAGTTGAAAAACTAGTTTGGGCAATAAGATGGGGAAGTGATACTATTATGGATCTATCTACTGGTAAAAATATCCATAATATAAGAGAATGGATAATTAGAAATTCTCCAGTACCTGTAGGAACAGTTCCAATCTACCAGGCGTTAGAAAAAGTCGATGGTATAGCTGAGGAATTAACATGGGATATTTTTAAAGAAACACTAATAGAGCAAGCTGAACAAGGTGTAGATTATTTTACAATTCATGCCGGAGTAAAGCTTGAATATATTCCTTTGACAGTTGAGAGATTGACAGGAATTGTTTCAAGAGGAGGATCAATTATTGCCAAGTGGTGTTTAGCACATCATAAAGAAAACTTTTTGTATACAAACTTTGAAGAAATGTGCGATATATTAGGTAAGTATGATGTTTCTTTTTCACTAGGTGACGGCTTAAGGCCTGGCTCAATACATGATGCAAATGACAAAGCTCAGTTTTCTGAGCTCAAAACTCTTGGAGAACTAACAAAAGTAGCGTGGCAAAGAGATATTCAAGTCATGATTGAGGGTCCTGGTCATGTGCCTATGAATCTAATAAAAGAGAATATGCTAGAACAAAAAAAATATTGTTTAGGCGCTCCATTCTACACATTGGGACCATTGACTACAGATATAGCCCCTGGATATGATCATATTACTAGTGCAATTGGTGCAGCGATGATTGGCTGGTATGGTACATCAATGCTTTGTTATGTAACACCAAAAGAACATTTAGGTTTACCCAATAAAGAAGATGTTAGGATAGGAGTTATAACTTACAAAATAGCTGCACATGCTGCAGATTTAGCAAGGTGTAATAAAAGTGCATATTTAAGAGATTATGCCTTATCAAAAGCAAGGTTTGAATTTAGATGGAAAGATCAATTCAATTTATCTCTTGATCCCGAAACTGCAAAAAATTTTCATGATGAAACACTTCCTTCTGAAGGTGCAAAACTTGCTCATTTCTGCTCTATGTGTGGTCCAAAGTTTTGCTCAATGAAGATTTCTCATGAAATTAAGGACCAACAAAGACAGGGTTTCAATAAGATGTCAGAAGAATTTAAAGAAAAAGGATCTAAATTATATTTAAAAACTAAACCTGATGGGAAAGGTAACCATTAAATTTATTTTTTTTTGAATTCAATAAAACTTTTCTTACAAACTTTATTGAACTTTCAACTGCGTATGAAGTTTCTTTTTTACCACCGAGAAAAAAACTTATTGCAGAAGCTAGAGAACAACCTGTACCATGTGTATACTTAACACCAATTTTTTTATTTTTAAATCTTAAAATATTTCTCCCATCAAAAAGTGTGTCAATAACATACTTTCCACTTAAGTGACCACCTTTTACAAGTATAGGAGCATTCATTTTTTTATATAGTTCTTGTATCTCCATGTCGCTAATACCCTCTTTAGCGGATATTTTATATCCTAGAAAATATTCTGCTTCAGGAATGTTGGGCGTTATCAAACTAGCAATTTTTGCTAGAATAAGTTGATTTTTTAAAAAATTTTTTTTATCTACT
>MDTB01176088.1_pt1 | contig 22851 bp, 18 predicted proteins | sample 811161 | NCBI WGS metagenome assembly MDTB01 (sample SAMN05326650, study PRJNA326480) | marine metagenome | isolation source: seawater | place: Mediterranean Sea | collected 2009 | reverse complement strand
CTGTCCGCCGCCTGGTCAGAACCGGCAAAAGACTGGCCGACCTCACACCAAAAACGCCCCTTTTTACTCTGGCACCCAGAACCGGTGAAAGCCCCTAAACACCGCACGACCCCAGTGGAGTTTCAATGGCGCGGGCGCAACCTGAAAACGCTCCGTGCGCAGGGGCCGGAACGTATTGCACCGGAATGGTGGCTAGATGACCCAAACTGGCGCAGCGGTGTTCGGGATTACTGGCAGATCACCTGTGAAGAGGGTGACCTTCTCTGGCTATTTTACGCCCATGGAGCCACGATGCCTGCAGGCTGGTTTTGTCAGGGGAGCTTTACCTAAAAACCCAAATCAAAACCAGAAGCTAATTTTGTGCCTGATGGACAGACCCAACAACTCTAGACCTTCTTATGCTCGTGCCGCTCGTTTAAAAAACTTTTCCTATAAATTAAAGAATGTTAAATTAGTTTGATACATCAACTACCTTGAAACCCACTGAGTTACAAAAACTCCATGTGCCGGTTCACATCTTTATAAAGTAAATATCGAAACTGCCCATCACCTGCGGCGTAACACGCTTGCGGGCAAAAAGCACGTAGCGAGATGTAATCTCCAGCCTCTACCTCGACCCAATCTTCATTTAGTCGATAGACAGCCTTTCCGGTTAACACATATAATCCGTGTTCCATGACATGGGTTTCTGCAAAAGAAATCAACCCGCCTGGCGCAAGCGTTATAATGTTGACATGCATATCGTGACGTAAGTCATTCGGATCAACAAACCGCTTAGTAGACCATTTACCGTCCGTATCCGGCATGGCAATCGATGTGATATCACGTTCGTTCACTACAAATGGCTCTGGCGGTGCCAAACCTTTAACTGCAATAAACTCTTTGCGAATCCAATGAAAAACTGTTTTATCCCCAGAAGCGTTTTTCATAGTCCACTCGGTGCCCGCCGGGATGAAAGCGTAACCACCCTCCGCCATAAAATACTCTTTGTCCAAAATGGTGAGTGACAGCGATCCACCAACCACAAACAAAACGCCTTCGGCCTTCAAGTTCGTCTCAGGTTGCGTACTTCCACCATCAATTTCCAGCTCTACAATGTAATAGCTAAAAGTCTCAGAAAAGCCAGTCATTGGTCGCGACAGTACCCACATGCGCATTCCGGTCCAGAATGGCAAGGCACTGGTGACTATATCACGATTTGTGCCCGCGGGAATAAGCGCGTAAGCATTTGTAAATGCAGCTCTGTCTGTAACAAGCGCACTTTGCGCCGGCAGACCGCCAACTGGGATGTGATACGGTGGATGAGACATGCCATGTTTCCCTATGCAAGTTGTTTTTACTTTAATGCATTTTAACGGAGAGCCAAGCCAATATTGATAGTGAGCTAAATCAGAAAAATTCAAAATTAGTTTGAAAAATTTGATTGATCAGTTTACACAAACCGAGCATAGTTTAGTAGGCAATCGCCCGCTCAAGGACCCTTAATTTTAATCTAATTGTTGGGATATATAATAGATTTTCTTTTCAAGTCAGGGATCCGATCCTCGAGAAAGATTTCAGCAATACTGCAAGTACTTAAATAGCATTCGAATTATCAGTTAATCAATTTATCGTAAAAAAGAAAATATTATATTTCATGATTTTTTTGGGGGTGTGCCTAATATTATAAAGCCAATGACTCCAAAAAAAATAGAAGTATCGGCCAAATTGAAAGCAAATGGATTACGAATTCCACAACAAGACATATTTAGAAAATCGGCAACTGCGCCATAGAATAGACGGTCGGAAGCATTACCCAAAGCTCCACCAATCAATAACCCTGCGCTAACCAAGCCAATCTTTGTTGTTGGCTCACGCACAACCCAGTAAATTACAACAGCAGATGCCAATAACGCGAATAAAATCAAGAACAAACGCTGTGCGCCGCCTTCCGAGGAAAAAAGGCCGAAATTCACCCCGTAATTCCACGCCATAGAAAAATTCAGTAACGGTGGAAATACTTCTATGAAGAGTAACGTTTTCAGGTCGAGATAGAAAACGACAATGATTTTACTGATCTGATCGATCAAAAAAGCGGCTAGCGCTGATATCAAAGTAGCCTTTTTCATGCTTAGTGCCTGAAATGTCTTATACCAGTGAACACCATAGCGATACCAGCGGCATCCGCAGCAGCAATTACTTCTTTATCGCGCACTGAGCCGCCTGGTTGGATAACTGATGTCGCGCCTGCCTCAACTGCACTTAGCAAAGCATCAGCAAATGGAAAGAATGCATCGGAAGCGACTGCTGATCCGTTGGTCAAAGGTGTGCTCAAACCCAATATTTGAGCCATATCTTGCGATTTATGAGCTGCAATGCGGCTGCTATCAACGCGACTCATCTGACCTGCACCTATACCTACAGTCACGCCATTATTTATATAAACAATGGCGTTTGATTTTATATGTTTCACAACTTTCCAACCAAGGATCAAATCTGCCATTTCATCCTCACCTGGTACACGTTTAGTAACTATCTTTAGCGCGTTGATATCAAGTGAGGCAATATCTTTGTCTTGTACAAGAAATCCACCCGATACCTGCATGATATTGGTTAGGGGATTATTTGGGTCGGCCATTGAACCAGTTGTTAAAAGCCTCAGATTTGGCTTTTTGGCAAAAACTGCTTTCGCTTCCGCCGTTGCCGAGGGTGCTATGACGACCTCGGTAAAAACCTTAATGATTTGTCGGGCAGTATCAGCATCCAATTCCTGATTAACTGCAACAATGCCTCCAAACGCACTCGTACGATCACAATCGTAAGCGGCTTGATAAGCGCTAAGAACGTTGTCTCTTTGCGCCACACCGCATGGGTTGGCATGTTTGATGATGGCGCAAACAGAAGAACTATCAGAATCAAATTCGCAGACGAGTTCAAAAGCGGCATTGGTATCACTTATGTTGTTGTAAGATAGTGCTTTTCCCTGGTGCTGAATGGCGGTTGCAACACCAGGTCGGCTTGAGCCATAGGTATAGAAGGCGGCGTTCTGGTGTGGATTTTCGCCATAGCGTATTTCTTTAACGAGCTTTCCGGCAAAGGATTTACGACGGGGCGCCACATCATTCAGTTCATTACTAAACCAGCTAGAAACGGCTGCATCATAGGCAGCTGTCCTGCCAAAGGCATGCGCAGCCATTTTTTGGCGAAACGCAAAACGCGTTTGACCATCATTTTCTGTAATTTCACTTACGAGGGAACCGTAATCCTCCACATCCACAATAGTCGTTACAAAACGATAATTTTTTGCTGCTGCTCTGATTAACGCTGGGCCGCCTATATCAATATTCTCAACACATGTATCTGCATCAGCACCATCACTGACCTTTGATTCAAATGGATAAAGGTTTACAACCAACAAATCGATAGCGGCTATGTCTTGGTCTTCCATTGCCTTGAGATGATAAGGACAGTCACGTAAAGCCAATAGACCGCCATGGACCTTGGGATGGAGTGTTTTCAACCGACCATCCATCATCTCCGGAATGCCAGTTAGAGCGGAAATATCCGTTACCTCAAGCCCAGCATCTCTGATAACTTGGGCACTTCCACCAGTCGATATTAATTCCACTTTTAAAATAGAAAGTGCTTTTGCGAGGTCAATTAGTCCGGTTTTATCGGAAACGGACAGCAATGCTCGATGTATTGGAAATAAATCAGTCATTCAGTTTGACCCCTTCGTTTTTCACATAATTTGTGCCCGAACATCCAAATCGTCTCGAGAAAACCTATCTGTTTTCATGGCCTTGGTGAGCGACCAGCGGGTGCGCGATGCAAACTCTTTTGCTCGATGAGATAAAACTATCTGATTTGAATTTCGTGGCTTTAAGTGTCCACCGTCAAAAAAAGTGCTTTGCTCTATGGAAAGCTCTGCTTTAGAGATATTACGAAATACCCACATTTCTCCGTTTTTTAGGGTAAGCGATGCAGCCACCCCTCCCATGTCCAGGACGGTTGAGACGTCAGGATGAAGGTGGAAACGAATTTGATAGGAAACACCCCGGAAATCACCGGACTCCAACATATTTGCAAAATGCTTTTTGTCATCTTGCTCCAAAGCAATCAGTAGATCTTCACCTTCAAGGGTACTTCCATCGAGAGACAAATCAAGCCGTCTAACATGCGTTAGACCAGTGGTTTTAACATATCCGTTATGCCCCGCTTCAAATTTCTTAGTTTTTTTGCCAATTGAATAATCGAAAGGCACACTGTCAGGCCCATCAATTAACGCTTCGTTTTTCTGGATCGTATGCATCATAACTCGACCAAAACGTGCGCTTGAAGCATTAGCCATCGTCAACGTGGAATGGGACGGTGTCTTTCGCCCTGCACTTTCCCAGTCCGCTCCAAAACGTGAACCTGAACCAGCATTTACAACTATGGGGCTCCGTCCTGAACTAAGTTCAATCGCTAGGGTTGAAGCATGTGCGTTTAGCGATGCAGGCCTGCCAGGTGGTGGCGCAGCATCCATTATGACACTCGTAAGTCCTGCCGACAAACGACCAAAACCCATCGCCCGGTTAGTTCCAGAAACCTGTTTATTCCCAGATTGAGCCAAGGCTTCGTCAAGACGACCTTCAATCCCCTTCCCCCCACCATGAAAGCGCGCCAAGGATCCGTCTGCGTGACGTAGCGTCCTAAGAGTAGGTGCAATCCTATCAAGTGCTTCAAGATGGGAAGATGACGGTATCCAGTCAGCCATACGCAAAGCGTCTGCAACCCAGATCAAAAGTGTAAGAACTTCTAAGAGCTCTTCTGGATTCCGTGTGGGTATTCCGCCGTAATCATCAATTTGTGTTCTGCATTCACGAGCAAGGGCAATCGTGGCAGGTTTCACATATTTCTGCATTCCCTCAAGCGTGAGGCCAGCGTAAATTAAGCCTGCCAGAGCTTCAAAACGAGGCACTCCTGGTGGAGTAGCCGACCAACGGCGCGACAAAAAAAGAGTCTGGCGACCGAGCGACTGATAAAAGGATTTTGAACTTTCTGGCCCAAGGCCACGCAGTATCATGAAGCCATGGTGGATCCACCTTATTAGCCGTCTTCCAGTAATATCAGCCATCCATCCGGGACCTGTCCCGTGACCGAACCGTTTGATCCACGTCTCAACCCAGTTTTGAGCAATCATCCGTGCCTCTTTATCGCCTACGGATGCCAGGTCATCTAACCAACCAAAACCATGCGCTTCATGTAAGAAGCCAAAGTCTGGCGGTGCGATATTCCATAGGTTCTCCTTTGGCGCCTCTATAAGATGCCCAGCAAATAAAATATTTCCAGCTTTCAATTGTAGGCCCCGGGGATAGCTGCCAATCGATCGCGGCTCTGGCTGTCGAACAAAGCCTGTGGCTGGCTTTGAGAAACCCAAGACCCGTGCGTGCAACCGATTTGCCAAAGATACATATGAAGAGGACAAGCTATATATCCGCACCTTATACAATTCCTTTCTTTTGGATTATGGAACGGGACAATAAGCTTCTCTCATTCAACTAAACATTTGACAATAAGCCGTATAAAGGGCTCACGCTTTTTTGCGTAAGAGTGAGATGAAAAAACCATCCATTCCACCATGATCACTGAGATAATCAGGCCTTAGTCTAATACCGAGTGGGTCTTCCAACCAACTATCGTCAAGAAACGAATGCTCAAACATGGAAGAGTCAATGTTAACATCTGATCTTTTTGATAACAGTTTTTCGACCTGCACTTCACCTTCGTCAGGTAATAAGGAGCAGGTACAATAGACCAGCCGACCCCTCGGCTTCAATAAATTTATAGCATGTTCCAACATTTGCCCCTGGAGGTTAAATAGCCTGTTAAAATCACTTCCATTTTTAGCAAAAGGCAAATCAGGATGCCGCCGTAAAGTACCGGTGGCGGAGCAAGGTGCATCCAGAACAATCACGTCAAAGCTCTTTTCTCTAACATCACGTGCATCCATTACTAACACATCCGCCCAGAGTCCCGTACGATTTAGATTTGCCTCAAGGCGTCTAACTCGATTTGACGAAACATCTACAGCTTTTACTTGAGCGCCTGATGCCGCGAGCTGTAAAGTCTTCCCTCCAGGCGCTGCGCAAAGGTCTAAGGCTAGCACTCTATCTAATTCCCCCAACAGTCGCACCGGTATCGCTGCTGCAGCATCTTGAACCCACCAATCACCAATGTGATAGCCTTTCAGCTTGCTAATCTGTCCTGCCTTATGTAGCCGGACAGACTGGCCAAGCACCACCTCTCCACCTAAGAAATTAGCGTAGGCTTCAGCCTGCGATGGATTTTTTAATGTAAGATCAGTTGGCGGGATATAAGACTGAACTTTTTCTATAGCATTCATTACATGGCTTCCATAGACTTTTTTGAGCGGTTTACGTAGCCATGTGGGAACCCTGGCAGGCCGCATTAAAATCCACTGTTCAGGACCTGCTGTTGACACTTTTCTCAACACAGCATTCACAAGACCTTTGAAATCATTTAATTTTTTTTCGGAGGCAACCAAGCTAACTGCATCATTAACAACGCCATGGGCCTGACCACCGGCGCATAACTCAAACGTGGCCAAGCGAAGAATGTTCTTCACTTTAAATGGTGGATTTTTATTTAGATATTTACCAAGAACGCGGTCCACCCTCTCTAATGCTCTCAGCGTTTCAGTTGCTAACCGTTGCGCCCTCGCTCGCTGTGATGGTGTAAGAAATATGAAGTTTGGCTCAAGTGTAAGTTCGGAAAGCAATTTTCCGTTCTTGATCACTTCGGATATTAATCCCAAAGCTACCCGGCGTGCGATGTCAGGCTTTGACACTTGGTACCTCTTGCCCATTCAGAGCGAAATGATATAAGGATTTTGTAGTAAGTGAGTAGAAAAATATGTCGAAAAAAAAACAACTCCCGCCTGAAGCCGTACGTGCCTTAGCGGAAGCAGAAGAGCGCAAAAAAAATTTGGCGAAGCAGGATCTTCCTAAGGAGCTTGGTGGAGGTAAGGGGCCTGAACCCGTCCGATATGGAGATTGGGAACATAAGGGGATTGCAATAGACTTCTGAAGCTTACCCAAAGATATCGCCCCTTTTAATTTGCACACCTCTTAGAAAATCTTCTGGAATTTGCGCAGCCTTTCCAGCTTTTTGAATTCGGGTAATCCTTACACTTCCTGTTTGGCAGGCGACCTCAAGGGTATCACTTATAACTTTTCCGGGAGCACCAAAACTCCCAATTTTACGGCAAACCTTCGAGCAAAGAAATTTTAGTCTCATGCCTTTAAATTCTGACCATGCGCCAGGGGACGGTGACAAACCTCTAATTTTACGATCAACAGTTTCTGCTGGTTTTGCAAAGTCAATAAGAGCTTCCGACTTTTCGACTTTAGCAGCATAAGTAATGCCGTTGTCAGGTTGGGGAACAGCATCAATACTTTCGACTTTCCTCAATGTCTTTACAATTAACTCAGCGCCAATGTCTGAAAGCCTGTTGTGTAAGTCCGCTGTCGTTTCGGAAATCCCAATCGCTGTCTCTTCACTTAGTAGCACAGGCCCCGTATCCAAACCAACCTCCATCTTCATGATAGAGATTCCAGTGGTTTTATCACCTTCCATTATTGCCCTATGAATCGGGGCGGCCCCTCGCCAACGAGGAAGCAGAGAAGCGTGTATGTTCAGACAACCGAATCGTGGCACGTCTAAAAACGCTCTTGGTAACAAGAGACCGTAAGCTACGACCACAGCGACATCTGCATTAAGAGATGCAAATGCCTGCTGAACTTCAGCGGTTTTGAGACTGATTGGATGCCTAACTTCCAAGCCCAGCCCATCTGCATATTTATGTACCGGAGAACGCTGCTCCTTTTTTCCTCGACCACCTGGACGTGGCGGTTGCGTGTATACACAAATCAGTTCATGTCCAGCATTACATAAGCTATTTAAGACCGGAACAGAAAAATTCGGTGTACCCATAAAGATGACCTTCATCTGAATTTCCCAGCTTTACACAGCAAAATATCACTTCGCACTTTGGAAAGATTTTCAAAGTACATTTTACCTTTAACATTTAGAAATCGAACAATGACAGTTTTTGGGCGTTTTAGCTTTGTCGACACTTCGTGGGATTTTGGACTTGCCTCAACATGTTCAAAAAGCAGGGATGAACATCTCAGTATTTTTGAGTTAGCCATGCATACGGCTCGTCGCCTGCCCTCTGAAGCAGAAGTTACTGCGAGTTTTAGAATTTCACCAATTTGTGGTGCTGCAATCCCAACACCTGGGATTGCTTCCATGGTATCGATCATATCTTGCCAAATAGCTAGGGTCTCGTCCGTAATGTTTACAACGTTGGTCGTTGCGGCCCTTAAACGCGAATCCAGCCAAAAAATCCATAGGCAAACTACCATCAAATTACATCTTTCTTTCGGACGAGGTCGCGCTTGAATTTTTGCATTTTACGAGTGATCACCTGACGTTTTATGACGCCAATGTAATCTATGAAGAGTTTACCGTTCAGATGATCAATTTCATGCTGGACACATGTAGCAGTAAGGCCATCGAACCCCTGCTTTTGAAAATCACCGTTTATGTCTAACCATGTGACCTCAACCTCTTTTGGGCGAGTTACTTCAGCGAAGTGCTCTGGAATAGAAAGACAACCCTCCTCATAAATATTTCTTTGATCGGATGAAGCGGTGACTTCTGGATTTAACATTACAAACGGCTTAGGTTCAGAAACCTCATTTTTTTTACAATCCATCACAATTAGCCTACTTAAAACGCCAATCTGTGGCGCAGCGAGCCCTACCCCAGGCGCAGCATACATAGTTTCCAGCATATCATTTGTGAGCTGCCTAATGCTGTCGGTTATATCATCAACTGGAGCACAGGTTTTCTTAAGTCTTGCGTCAGGGTGATATAAAATTGGTCTTTTCATGCGTTTGATCTAGGACAAAGCGCCTAAGGTTGCAACGCCTGTTGCGCCTAAGCTCTAAATGATTAAGTTGCTTGAACTTGAGGGGAGTATAATAATGAATTTTGATACAGTTATTAACCGGCGAGGGACTAATTCATCGAAGTGGGATAAGATGGAGAAGCTCTATGGCGTTTCAAACAAAACCGGTATTTCTATGTGGGTGGCGGATATGGACTTCAATCCACCCAGCTGTATTCAGGAAGCATTAAAGAAATATACTGATCACGCCGTTTATGGATATTATGGCGATGACAGAGCTTATCGGGAAGCAATTTGTTGGTGGCAAAAAAATCGCCATGATTGGTCGATTGACCCACATTGGATCTTTAGCACCCATGGGCTTGTAAACGGAACTGCTCTTTGTATTGATGCGTTTACGAACCCTAATGAAGGTGTTGTATTATTTACACCCATTTACCACTCTTTTTTCAAAATCCTAAAAGCTAGTAACCGACCCGTTACGCAATGCCCGCTCCAGCTAGAAAACGGGCGGTACAAACTAAATTTCAATTTGTATGACAAATTGATGACAGGTCAAGAAAAATTACTCGTACTTTGCTCGCCACATAATCCGAGCGGAAGGGTTTGGCAATTAAATGAATTACGAGAAATTATTGACTTTGCAAAACGCCATAGCTTGATAATCATCAGCGATGAAATCCACCAGGACATTGTCTTGCCCGGGTACAAACACACACCTCTTGCTTTGGTCGACAGCGAGATCGAAGATCGGTTAATTATGATGAACGCCCCCACAAAGACTTTCAATATTGCCGGATCGCATAACGGAAACGTCATAATCCCAAACTCTGACCTTCGAGACATTTTTCAGAACCGGATGCTCGCACTTGGCATGAGCCCGAACAGTTTTGGGATGATTATGACTCAAGCAGGATACTGTCCCGAGGGGGCCGCCTGGGTTGACACATTAATATCCTATTTGGATGAAAATCGCCGTCTTTTTGAAGAGGCTATTAATTGTTTACCTGGCATTTCAGCTATGCCATTGGAAGCAACATACCTTAGTTGGGTCGATTTCACGGGAACTGGCTTGTCAAAAGATGGGATTCTAAATCGTGTGTATCGGGATGCACAAATTGCTGCTAATGATGGCGATACCTTTGGACTAGGCGGAACCGGTCACCTACGCTTCAATCTGGCTACACAGCGCAGCAACGTTAATGAAGCTATTGAACGGCTTTCAAAATCGTTTTCCGATTTGCATTAAACTTAAGTGAGCAGTGCAGTTGGTGCGTCACTGCGAAGCGCAAAATCTAGAGGAGCCTGGTCTTCGACCAAAGTACTACGTTTGAATTCAAAAGAGACTTCGCCATGCTTTTCATCAGAGGCAATTATAAGGCAGCGTGAGAGATGAATAGGACCTTCAAAAATGTCGACCAAACCACGCATTTGTGGGGCATCTTCACTTTCGACAGAAAAACCATTGTCCCAAAGATCACTAACAGGATACATATTACCGTCAAATCTAACACGATGACGTGCTTTACGGCGTTTTTCGTTGACGCGCGCTTTATCCAAATCCTCTTGTACCTCTTTGGGCAAAAACGTTGACATAGATTTACTCCTCGTGCGCATAATTGCTTGATGCTAATAAAACTCAAGAGAGCATTTGCGATGTCATTACTATCTTTTCGGATCACCGACTAAAAAAACGCCAAAATTACAGACTAATTAAGAATTCGAAACGCTTGTATTAAAGATTGTATATTCTCATACCACATATTGTGCTCTCATCTTGTTTTCCGCCTAAACCGATGGATGAAACGCAGCCTTAATTACTATGGCAAATCCGTCACGCTCTTAGAATTTTTGATTTCGACACTTAAAAAGTGGGCCTTATTATCCAAAAGGACTACTGGGAAATCCAGCTTGGCAAAGATCCAACGACCGAATCAAAAAAATGAGGACTCGCCTTTTTTACGCGTTTAAATGTGCCATAAACACAAAATTGTGAGACGAGATTTTATTTCTCAGAGCATTAAAATAAATAAGTCATAATCCTTCAGAGATTTAACTAGCAACTCGTATTTGTAAAATGAATTAGAAATCTCCCAAATATTAACAACCGGAAAAACGGCTTATATACCCAGTCACCAAGCTTAAAGACAATAGGCAAGTAATTTCAAAAACAACCGTTCACAAGAATCGGCGCATATAATTTTAAATTCCTTAGTATCGGAATTTAAAATATACCTTGAAACGTTATCTTAAACTTTTCCAGGTACAGCGCATTTTAATTTACAAAAGTTGGTAAGGAAAGTTTTCAGCATTTAGGGGGTAATTGGATTTCCTATGGTTAGAACTTTCATATCACACAATTACTTCAACTTAGTAAAATGGGGCGCAAAAGAAGGAAAGCGGTACAATTTTGGAGAACAATTCGGTAAAGCGTTTGCTAAGAAGATTTGTACTGGAGACTATACTAAATGATGAGCTTTCTAGCTTTGGGCATGGTTATTGATGCACTCTTGGGGGAACCCAAATGGATATGGTCACGTGTAACGCATCCGATTGTGATGATTGGCAAAATCATCTCACTTGCCGATAAACTTCTCAACCGAGCATCCCATCGAAAGCTGAAGGGAATTTTTTTCTTATTTCTTCTTATTCTGCTTGGTTTGTTCACCGGATGGTTACTAAGCCAATTCGGAGGCTTTACAGAGATCATTGTGATAGCAATACTGATTGCTCAAAAGTCTCTCTCCGAACATGTTATATCAGTAGCAAGTGCCCTACGCATTTCGATCGCGGAAGGCAGATTAGCCGTTTCAAAAATCGTAGGACGCGATACTTGTAGCATGGACGAACCACAGGTAGTCAGAGCCGCAATAGAATCTGCATCTGAGAATTTTTCAGATGGTGTCATTGCACCGATTTTTTGGTACATGATCGGCGGTCTACCGGGTATGGTTGTGTACAAATGCGTCAATACTGCAGATAGCATGATCGGGTTTAAAACAGAAACCTATGTTGACTTTGGATGGGCATCTGCCCGCTTTGATGATCTTCTAAATTGGCTACCAGCGCGTTTAAGTGCTTTTGTTCTATTGATGTCGGGTGGAAATATTTTACTTAATGGCTGGACCGATATTGCCTCTGGTGCCAAACTGCATCGCTCCCCAAATGCTGGATGGCCCGAAGCCGCTATGGCATCACTATTAAACGTTGCTCTTGCGGGTCCACGAAGTTATGAAGGCCGTCTCCAGGATTTTGATTGGGTCAACAAAAATGGAAATCGTTCTGCTTCGCCATATGAAATTGAACGAGCGGTACGCATGCTGTGGTTAGCGTGGTCGATTGTTTTTGTCATTGTTTTGGGTCTTTCTTTGCTTTGAGACTGCTGGCCAAACCAAAGGATTGTTGCTACATTTTTTCGGAAAAGAAGGATACGATTGTGACGCGTTTATCTCTGATGGTTTTTGCCTTCACTTTTGCGGCATCCGTTGTCAGTGCCACTACCTGTGGCGGCAATTTTCAAACCTTTCTAAATTTTATGAAAACAGAAGCTCGCCAAAAGGGTCATTCATCAGAGAGCATCCAACGTTTCTTTGCGACAGCTGCAAGAGACTTTAAAACGATTGAAGCGGACCGGTCACAAGGGATATTCCAAATTCCTTTTGTTGAGTTTTCTAATCGTCTGATAAGCAAGCATAGAATAGATCATGCAGCAAAAAATCTCAAAAAATACGCCTCAATCTTTGATCGAGTTGAAAGCCGTTTTGGTGTGCCCCGAGAAATACTTGCCGCCTTTTGGGCTTTTGAAACTGACTTTGGCGCGGTACAGGGCCAATTCAACACTCTCAATTCGCTATTAACACTAGCGCATGACTGTCGTAGGCCCGAACTTTTCCACCCACAAGTATTTGCCGCTTTGAAACTTTATGAAACGGGAAATTTTCATCCATCAACTACACAAGGTGCCTGGGCCGGAGAAGTCGGTATGGTGCAAATGTTACCAGAAGATATACTTTTTAACGGTATAGATGGAGATGGGGACGGGCTTATAAGCCTGAAAACTTCAGTGCCAGATGCAATGATGTCGGGCGCCAATTTGTTGAAGTCCCTAGGCTGGAGAGCAAACGAGCCCTGGCTGCAGGAGGTGACACTACCCAGTGCTTTAGATTTGTCGCTTACTGGATTGAAAACGGAAAAAACTGTTAGAGAATGGGAAGAACTGGGTATTTTAAGCCGAAGCGGAGAGTTTAAAAGTGCCAAACTAACCTCATCGATTATACTCCCGCAAGGTCAATTTGGACCAGCCTTTATAACATATCCGAATTTCAAGGTGCTTTTTGAATGGAATCAGAGCTTTGTCTACGTAACTACAGCTGCTTATTTCGCAACTATCCTAGGAGGAAAGAAGCGCTTTAAAAATACAAAACCTGAAGCGGGATTAGATGATTCTGAGATGAAAACCTTGCAACGAAAACTTGTGTCTTTAGGTTTTGATGTGGGGAAAATCGATGGCATATTAGGCGCAAAAACGCGTTCTGCTGTTCAAAGTGTCCAGCAAAAGCTAGGTTTACCAGCTGACGCTTGGCCAACAAAAAAATTAGTCTTGAAACTTAATTAGGGCCTTAAAGGTTTGAAAATAAGCTCATCACGAGTCGGAAAATGGGGTGTTTCAGGCCACCATCGCTTCTGCTTTTTTCAAATCTACGGAGACGAGTTGGCTAACACCTTGCTCCTGCATGGTTACGCCAAATAGGCGGTCCATCCGGGCCATTGTGATAGCGTGGTGTGTGATAATTAGAAAACGTGTATCCGTACGCCGGCACATTTCATTAAGCATCTCGCAAAAGCGCGTCACATTTGCATCATCTAAGGGGGCATCAACCTCGTCAAGCACACAAATCGGTGCCGGATTAGCTAGAAAAACCGCAAAAATTAGCGCCAAGGCTGTGAGTGTCTGCTCTCCGCCCGATAAAAGTGACATTGTGCTAAGTTTTTTACCTGGTGGCTGGCACATTATTTCAAGCCCAGCTTCCAGGGGATCTTCACTTTCCACCATTATGAGATTGGCTTCGCCTCCACCAAATAGGTGCTTGAATAACACACCAAAATTATCATTTACCTGCTCAAAAGCTGTCAAAAGACGTTCGCGGCCCTCTCGGTTAAGGTTGGTAATACCAGTACGCAAAGTTTTGACTGCATCTTCAAGATCAGTCTTTTCTTTGCCAAGTCTATCGTACTCCGCTTCAACCTCTTGAGCATCTTCTTCAGCACGCAGATTAACCGCGCCGAGCGCATCTCTTTGGCGTTTCAAGGCACTCACCTCAGCCTCCACTGAGTCAGAACCTGGCATTTTTTCAACATCACGATTAAGTGCCATGAGCAACTGCTCGGGCGTTTGATTTAGCTCTTCCTTAATCCGCTCAGAGGCCTTTTCCTCTAGATCTTGCGTTGCGTCCGCACGTGCGTGCGAAGCAGCCCTTATCTCTCTTGCCTCCGATGCGATCCGTTCAAATTCTCTTTCAGACTGCATTCGTTCCCGAAGCGCCTCCTCGCCAAGCGCAAGAGCCTCTGCTGCTTCTTTGCAGCGCTTCTCAGCCTCAAAAATTGATGCTGCATTTTTTTTTCTATTTTCAGAGATTTGTTTGGGTTTTTCAAGCGCCTCCCTAAGTTTTTGCTTCGTATCTTCCTGACGGCCCAAAATATCTTGGCTACGTTGGTCTGCCGTCTCCAAACGCTCTCGCCATGTTTTCAGTTCCCGTTCAACATCATTTATCCGGCGAAAACGGCTTTCACCTTCCAGGCGCAGCTCATCACACAGCGATCTTTTGGTCATCATCTTAATTCGCGAAGCCTCAACTGTGGTCTTGACATCCTCAGCCTCACAACGCGCCGTATTGAGGTCACCAAGGCCGGCAACTGCCTTCTCAGCACTCTCAAATTGCGCCCTCGTAACAAGCGCGTCCTCTTCCTGTCTTTTCACCATCAACTCTAGACTTTCAAGGCGGCTTTGTGCCAAATTGCGATCCGCCTCCGCACGGCTTAACGTGCGGCTTGCTTCTGTCACAGCCTTATCAGTATGACGGCGAGCTTCTCGCGCCCATTTGTCTGCCTCAGTTGCTTCGAAAAATTCCTTAGATGCCTCTTCATGAGCTTGGCCTGCTGCTTCGGCAACCTTATCTGCCCCTGCCAAAGCATCTCTCAGTTCTGTCAGCCTGTTGACTTGTTCGAAACGTAAAGCTGAGGTTGACAAAACATCATTTCCAAGGGTTTTATATCCATCCCAGCGCCAAAGGTCACCTGCTTTGCTTACCAACCTTTGGCCCGGCGCTAAAAGCGGTTGGAGCTTTGCCCCAACCTTTGTATCAACCAGCCCAATCTGTGATATCCGCCGTGTCAATACTTCAGTACCTGATACAAACTTCGAAAGCGGTTCCGCGCCATCTGGTAGCTTTTCGGCGTTGTTATAAGGTGGCAGTATTACCCAGCCGGTTGCCACATCCGTCATTTTAACCTTGGAAGCTTTCAGGTCATCCGATAAAGCCGCTCCGACCGCTTTTTCAAAGCCAGCCACCACGCGCATTTGATCAACTACCTGTTCTTTGTCACAAGTTTCTCGATCCACTAATTTTTCGAGTGCAGCGACCTCTGCTCTAAGAGCGCTAGCTTCGCCGTCTGCCTCAGAACGGCGGGCACGTGTCTCAGATTCTAGGGATTGACTACGAGTACGAACACCTTCTGCATCCTGTAATCTGGTCTCACTTAACTCAGAGGAAGTGAAGGCCTCTGCCTCAAGAATTTGCGCAGCTTTTAGTCTTTGCTGTGCTCCTTTCAGGACGTTTTTCGCCTCCATCAAAGATTCCCAGGCATTTTCAGCTCCTTTTTTGTTTCTTGCTAGCGTTGTTTCACAATCGGACAAAAGGCGATGAGCAGATTGATGGCGTGCCGCAAGGCGGGCAACATCCTCTGTCTTTTGTGCAAGATCACTTTCACTTGCTTGTAAAATACTAGCAGCATCGCGTGCATCGCTTTCCGCTGATGCTAGTTTAATATCAAAGCCATTCTGGGCATCATCCAATCCCCGCATTTCCAATTCCAAGTGTTGGATAGTTTGACCCGCGTCACGATTTAGACCACGCTCACGTTCAATATCAAGCGCAAGTTGCTCTGCTTTGCTATTCAGTGCCTCAATCAGTTCCAGGATACGTTCTTCTTCTTTAATAAGAGTATCCTGCTCCACTAAAAGTCGCTGCATAATTACTCCTGCAACGCCTTCTTCTTCGCGCATCGGCGGAAGCATTTCTTCCGCGCAAAGCCGTGCTTTGGCTGCCTCGCGCGCGGCAGACTCGGAGCGCGAAGCGGTTATTGTCTGATTACGCAATTCTGCAGTGGCACGTAGACAGTCCTGCTCCGCATCTCTCCAACGGAGAAATAGCAACGCACACTCTGCGTTACGTAAATCTTCTCCTATGGCGCGATATCTGGCTGCCTGACGAGCTTGTTTTGCTAGTTGCGCGATTTGCTGCGCTAATTGCTCCAGAACATCGTCAACGCGGGTTAGATTTGCTTCAGTACTGCTTAATTTAAGCTCCGCCTCATAGCGTCGTTGATAAAGACCAGAAATACCTGCCGCTTCTTCCAATAAACGTCGGCGGTTTTTAGGCTTTGCATTGATTAGCTCCGAAATTTGCCCCTGCCGGACCAAAGAGGGTGAGTGTGAACCCGTTGATGCATCAGCAAACAGCACCTGGATATCCCGCGCACGCACGTCCTTCCCTGAGGCTTTATATGCGCTACCTACATCACGCGTGATCCGGCGCACAATTTCAAGAGTATCAGAGTCGTTAAATTCGGAGGGCGCGAGGCGGTCTGAATTATCCAGCAGTAAACTGACTTCTGCAAAGTTTCGCGCCGGGCGAGTCGCGGCACCGGCAAAAATCACATCCTCCATTCCACCTCCACGCATCGCAGTTGGACGATTTTCTCCCATGACCCAGCGCAAAGCTTCGAGTAGGTTCGACTTGCCGCATCCATTAGGTCCAACAACGCCTGTCAACCCATCCGAGATTAACAACTCGGTCGGGTCAACGAAGCTTTTGAAACCTGTCAGCCTTAATTTGGAAAATCGCACGGTCAACCTACCTATGATTCTACTTCCTTTAGTTTGCCTTTGCTCGCTTCTCGAGTCAAACCAGCTTTACCTGATATCGTAGTCCTATCTAATTAACATACTATATATCGATGTATGTACCATGTAACTCTTCAGCGTTGTTCAAACTCAGTAAGTCAGATAAGGGATATTTGAGGTTTAAATAAATGCTTGAAATCGATTTTGCTGATCCAAAACACCCAGAGATTGTAGCGCTTCTCGAACAAAGCCACGCGTTAATGCAGCTTTTTTATTCAGCTGATGAAAATCATTATCTTTCTACAGAAGAATTATGCCGGCCAGACGTACGATTTTTTGGCGCCAAACTGCATGAAATTTACGTTGGATGCGCTGCTCTCGCTATACGGGATGGTTATGGAGAAATGAAATCGCTGTTCACAAGCCCGGATCATCGCCGGCAGGGAATAGCGAAGGAACTAGTTGATGCTGTGGAAAAAGAGACCAGAAAGCACAAATTTGATATCTTACGTCTCGAAACCGGCGCCTTACTTGGTGGCGCGTTATCACTGTATAAAAAGCTTGGTTTTAATACTTGCGGACCCTTTGGGAACTATCGTGAAGATCCTGCCTCACTCTTTATGTTCAAGTATCTCAACAAGAGCCACGATGCTTAGGACTAAGACGAGTTTGAAGTGGCCTCTACTTTTAAAAAAAAATTCTTGCACTGCACTTTAATCAACGGATTTAAATTGCGATAATGAACGTACATTTTGTTTGTGTTTCCGATACACGCATGTTTAAGCTTTAATCAATTTGAAAATTACTCTTTAATTCCAAATGTGGGACTGGCAAGCATAGTCAGCAACAAAATATCTTAAAATTTACCTATCCACGTATGGACAAATTGTTAAAGAAACGGTTTGACTGAGCCTATTTACGTTTGGAGGCGGCCCAAGATGCTCGATGATACCACAAATCTGGTAAGTTTGCTAAAAGACCCAACCTTGCTGGTCACTAAAGGCTATCTGGCTGGCGACTGGGTGGATGGTGAGGGCGGTGCAGTTTTTGACGTACTGAATCCTGCGAGAGGCGATGTAATTGCTCAAGTATCGGATTTCAGTCGCGCTCAAGCAAAAAAAGCGATCAAAGCGGCAGAAAAAGCACAAAAGGATTGGGCAGCAGTGACGGCTAAAGAGCGCAGTGTTATTCTGCGCCGCTGGTTTGATTTGATGATAGAAAACGCCGATGATTTAGCGATAATCTTAACGGCTGAGCAGGGCAAACCATTACCCGAGGCCAAAGGTGAAATAAGCTACGGGGCATCATTCATCGAATTTTTTGCAGAGGAAGCCAAGCGCATCTACGGTGAAACAATCCCGGGGCACCAACGCGATAAACGAATCGCCGTTCTGAAACAGCCAATTGGCGTTGCGGCATCAATAACACCTTGGAACTTTCCAAATGCGATGATCACCCGTAAAGCAGGTCCAGCACTCGCGGCAGGATGCGCCTTTGTGGCTCGTCCTGCTAGGGAGACACCTTTATCTGCCTTGGTCATGGGAGTTCTGGCAGACCGCGCAGGATTTCCAAAGGGCATTTTGTCTATTATTCCTTCTTCGCGCTCGTCTGAGATAGGAAAAGAGTTTTGCGAAAATCCGATCGTGCGCAAACTGACGTTTACCGGATCAACCGAAATTGGCCGTATTTTGCTTAAGCAAGCGGCAGACAGTGTCATGAAATGCTCGATGGAACTTGGCGGAAATGCTCCCTTTATAGTCTTTGACGATGCCGATCTAGATGCGGCAGTGGAGGGTGCCATCATGTGCAAATTTCGTAATAATGGACAGACCTGCGTATGCGCCAATCGAATTTATGTTCAAGACGGTGTATACGATGCCTTTGCCGAAAAGTTAGCGGTGGCAGTACGCAAAATGAAAGTTGGCGATGGGCTTGAAGAAGGAACAGTACTAGGTCCGCTAATCAACACTGCTGCAATTTTGAAAGTACAAGAGCATATAGCAGATGCAACCGCCAAAGGTGCCAAAGTGATTCTGGGTGGCGAAGCAACACAAGGAACTGGCAATTTTATCAACCCAACTATTGTAACGGAAGCTACCAAAGACATGGCTGTGTCAAGTGAGGAAACCTTTGGCCCGCTGGCACCACTTTTTAAATTCAACGATGTAGACGAGGTAATAGAGCTCGCAAATGATACCATATACGGTCTCGCTTCCTATTTTTACGCAAAAGATTTGAGCCGTGTTTACAAAGTGGCTGAGGCCCTGGAGTACGGCATTGTCGGCGTAAACACTGGGATTATTTCTACTGAGGTAGCTCCTTTCGGAGGCGTGAAACAATCGGGCCTTGGCCGCGAGGGTAGTCATCACGGTATCGAAGATTATCTCGAGATGAAATATATTTGTATGTCTGTTTAACATTTGTAACGATTTTGCTGATCACGGCAAATCAACTTCACCTTGATCTGCACGCAATTTGCCTGCTTAATTGTGTTTAACCGAGGGAGGATTTATTTATGTCACAGCGAAAAGCCATTTGGGGATGGTTCTTTTATGATTGGGCCACACAGCCTTTTCATACGCTATTGATGACCTTCATCTTCGGGCCTTACTTCGCGATTGTGGCTTCACAATATTATTTGGGCTTAGGGCAAGATGAAACCCTCGCAGATGCGAACGCGCAGATCGTTTGGTCAAATTGTCTTGCTATCACAGGATTAATAATCGGCTTTGGTGGACCAATCCTTGGGTCAATTGCCGATACCACTGGAACTAAAAGACCATGGATCGGTATTTTTTCCCTTGTCTACTTAGTAACAGCATGCGCACTTTGGTATACTTATCCCAATGGGTCAAATATGTGGCTTATGCTAACTATTTTTGGCATTTGTTTTATAATGGCTGAATATACATATATATTTACCAACGCACAGCTGCCTTCGCTGGGTTCACTGGATGCTGTCGGAAAGATTTCTGGATCAGGATTTGGCTTTGGGTATGCCGGTGGTGTGATTTCGCTTCTCGTAATGCTGCTCTTTTTTGTCGAACAAGACAACGGAAAAACAATGATCCTTAATCTTGATCCTATTTTTGGTCTAGACGCTGAGAAAAAGGAGGGCACTCGTTTCGTTGGACCATTTGTGGCACTGTGGTTTTTGATTTTTATGGTGCCCTATTTTCTTTGGGTTGGGGAAGACAGCGCTTTACGGAGGAAATTGAATGTATCTGAGGGGCTTTCCAACCTTTGGTCGTCAATCATCTCTTTGCCATCCAGAAAAAGCTTACTCGCTTACTTACTGTCTTCAATGTTTTATCGTGACGCATTAAACGGACTTTACTCATTTGGAGGAACTTATGCGGTGCTAGTATTGAACTGGAATATTGTTAAATTGGGCCAATTTGGAATTATTGCAGCAATCTCTGCAGCCTTCTTCAGCTGGCTTGGTGGGTATTTTGATCAAAGATTAGGACCAAAGCCAGTTATTGTTACGATGACACTTATACTGACACTGGTATGTTTTGTAATCGTTAACACTTCACTAACCCATGTCTTTGGCATTCCCGTACCAGACGGGTCAAATTTACCCGACTTTGTATTTTATGTATGCGGTGTATTTATTGGTGGTATGGGTGGTATCCTTCAGTCTGCTAGTCGCTCTATGATGGTGCGGCATACAAGGCCTGAGCGTGCGACTGAAGGCTTCGGTCTTTATGCACTTTCTGGACGCGCGACAGCTTTTCTCGCTCCGACGCTAATTGGTATTGTAACAGCCATTAGTGGAGACGCACGCATTGGGATATCCCCACTAGTTGCTCTGTTTCTAATTGGCTTGGTCCTACTACTATGGGTTCATCCAAAAGGGGAGTCTGATCGATGGAATGCAGAAACCTAAAAGCGATGCAATTCATTCAATTTCTAGGCCTATGCTTACCGAATAAAAGCTTTAGTGAACCATAAGCACGCGAACTTTTTGGATTAAAAACTCAGATTCTTCTATGACGGCGTACCCATACGGTAGTCATACGAAAGGCTGCCTGGCAAGTGGGGTTCAATTGCCCGAAAAAGGACCAACATGGCAGGCGGTGAGGCTTTCACGCAATCGTAACTAGGGTCACCCGGAGATAATCGATTACATCAAAAAATCCTCAACCAAAGTTTCAAAGCTCCCTGGCTGGAAAGGTATCTATGTGGGGGATATTGCGGAACCTCGCGGAGGGCCGATGCTCAGAAGCCACCAAAGCGGTTAGGTGCAGATTTTTGGAAGCTCACCGCAAGAGACGTGACCCTTAACCGCAAAACACATAAGAAAATATCGTCAATTTCATTGCGCCACGCTAAAGGTGCCTATGTGAACAAAAAATGGACAAAAGAACATCATCAAATTTTGAAGGCCGCTGTCAACGATAAGCGAGTTGCGCGTATTTTTGTCTTTCCTGGTGCAAAGGTCAGAATGTGCAATGATGAGCAAGGCTACCGTACCTGGCTTCGTAAAATTAGACCATGGTGGGGACACCATTATCACTTCCACGTCCGGCTAAAGTGCTCTGTAGGTTACGGCAACTGCTTTGATCAATTTCCACCTTCGGTTGGTGATGGATGCAAGGAAGCAAAGGCATGGGTTGAGCTTATCTTCAACCCAAAGCTCGCTGATCCGGACATGCCCAATGTAAAACCGCCTCGGCAATTGATAATGGCAGACCTGCCTAAGCAATGTGTGCGGGTCTTGACCTCAAAGTAATGAAAGCGTACTGGCAACGACCTTTTGACTTTCAAAGGTCAAGTGCCGAAACCTTGAAAAAAACGGATCACATAATGAACAGACTTCTTCCAGGCATTGCCGCTATGGCGATTATAGTCGTTTCCTCAAATATTCTCGTCCAGTTTCTACTGCTAGATGGGTTACTAACCTGGGGCGCCTTTACCTACCCACTTGCCTTTCTTGTGACAGATTTAATGAACCGTGTGTATGGAGCCGCTGATGCACGTCGCGTTGTTTTGGTAGGCTTCATAGCAGGTATTATCTGCTCTTTTGCTGGCAGTCAGATCACACTCCAAGGAGATGGATACGAATACAATGCTGTTGCCTTCCGAGTAGCTATCGGATCAGGTGTAGCGTTTCTTGTAGCACAACTTACTGATATCTATGTATTTGACCAACTACGGGAGGGCACATGGTGGCGCGCACCGCTGGTTTCATCAATGATCGGATCAATCATTGACACTGCGCTTTTCTTTACAATTGCATTTTCGGAAAGCGTCCACCTTTTTTCCGAAGCAGTGGACAATGAAATATCATGGGCTTGGGAATTGGCCCCGCTACTAACAACGGGAGCAGATGCTCCGCTTTGGATGTCCCTAGCCATCGCTGACTGGATAGTGAAGGTTTTAGTTGCAATCATCGCTCTTATACCTTTTCGCTTCATCATCAGTAAAATTTTTGCCGTTGGTACATAAAATATTTTGACAATTGCTCATTATATGTCACCATGACACTTAGTGTAAAAATAGAGAAAGGAGGTGATCCAGTGTCTAGAGAGGTATTGGAGAAAGGTGTCGGAACAGTCGTGGAGAGCCATGTCTAAAGCAGACCTAGATATACGTGCCACATGATTGGTGAGCGCCTAACCGGCCCACCTCCCTGAATCTCGAAGGGCCGTCCAGAAAGGGCGGCCCTTTTTGGCTTTAAAATTTATCAAGCAAGCGATGTTGCAGATTACAGCAAAAATAAAAATCCAGGATTGGGAATTAAGTGAGCATTTTACACGCGCCT